>OGCM01001468.1_pt1 | contig 28405 bp, 32 predicted proteins | sample 1570151 | NCBI WGS metagenome assembly OGCM01 (sample SAMEA4370582, study PRJEB24528) | human gut metagenome
TTTTGTACTTCCCCGTCGTTTTTCTTCCGCAACGCTTATACTTTCCCTGTCATTTTCCTCCTTCCTGTGTCGTACCGGCTTTTCCTTGCCCCGAAAACGCCACGATTACTTGCGTTTTGTACTTCCCCGTCGTTTTTCTTCCGCAACGCTTATACTTTCCCTGTCATTTCCCTCCTTCCTGTGTCGTACCGGCTTTTCCTTACCCCGAAAACGCTCCGATTACTTACGTTTTGTACTTCCGCATGCTTACCGCTCGCTTTTTCCGCTTGCTACCGAATGCCGGCATAAACATCCTCCCAATTTTTTCCCCCCGCCGCCCACCCCCTTTATACTTTTTTATCTCCCTTTTTTCCTCCCATCTTCTCCCTTTTGCCCCTTCTTCACCGCCCTTTTTTCTTTCTGCTGCCTTTTCTGATACTTTCTCTTACCGCCTTCTTTTCCAACCGTCTGCCCTTTTTGCCGCCTTCTTCTCCTGCCGTCTTCTCCCTCTTGATCGCCTCCCCTTTTGCCGCACTTCCAAGCGCTCTCCTCTCGAAATTATCTTGGCCGCCCTCATAAACACAAAAAGACGGAAAGCGGCTTGCTGACCGTTTTTCCGTCTTTCATATAGGACGCTTTTTATAATCCGCGACTCTTCAGTTCCTCATTCACCATTTCCAATGAAAGCAAAACGTCTTGTCCGTTCATTACAAAATTGTCCCCCTGCTGCAGTTCAAGCAAATGTTTTTTCGTTTCTTTCAGTTCCTCGTCCGAAGCCTCTTCAAGCATATGCTGCTGCAAAAGCAAAGACAAATAAACGATCCCCAGAAACAACACACATACCACTGCTGCACAAATCATATAATTTAACATAATGCTTAAAGTTTATAATTGATAATGATTATATTATATCCCATTTTGATCTTTTTGTCAAAGACAGTGAACGGAAAGTTTTCTCTTCTTCAAATGTTCCCTCCTCCCAAGTTTTCTTCCCCGTCTCTGGTCTTGCATAATTTACGCTTCCTCACCCCTAATTTTTTCTCTCCCGCATTCTTCTCTCATCCAACCTCCTCCTTTCCCAAAATCTCCCCCGACTTCTCATCTTCAAAAAGTTTTTCTTCCCCAAAAGTTCCCCCCTCTGAAAAAGCGCTCTCACCTCAAATTCCCTTTCCGAAAACTTTTTTTGCCCATAATCCCCTTCCTTTCTGCCAACAGAGTTTCTTTCCTTCTTTCTTCCTCCCCGGCCTTTCCCGCTCCTCCGTTTTCTCTTTTTCGACAAACAAAAAGCCGCCGGTTTTCACCGACGGCTTTTTTGCTTTCAGCTTTTTTGCTAACGAGGCTTACTCAGCCGGCTGCTGCTCAACCGCGGGGGTTTCGCTTTCAGCACTTTCAACCTGTTCGGCAGCCGCTTCGCGCAAGGCCAGAATTTCCTTGTCGTTCTGCGCGGCAACCCGTTTCAGGTTACGCAGCACGGTACCGGTACCGGCCGGAATCAAACGGCCGACGATAACGTTTTCCTTCAGGCCGGTCAGATGATCGACCTTGCCTTCAACTGCCGCTTCGGTCAGAACACGGGTGGTTTCCTGGAAGGAAGCCGCCGAAATGAACGACTTGGTCTGCAGCGAAGCCTTGGTGATACCGAGCAGAACCGGATCCGCCTCGGCCGGAACACCGCCTTCGGCAATCGTCTTCTCGTTTTCCGCCTCAAAGACGTCACGGTCAACCTGCTCGCCGACGAGGAACGTGGTATCGTTCGGAACGCGGATCTCAACCTTGCGCAGCATCTGCGAAACGATCACTTCAATATGCTTGTCGTTGATCTTCACGCCTTGCAGACGGTAAACGTCCTGAACTTCCTTGACCAGATATTCGGCCAGCTTTTCAACGCCCAGAACGCGCAGAATGTCATGCGGCGCCGGTGTACCTTCAACCAGCATGTCGCCTTTCTTGACCACATCGCCTTCCTGAACCACCAGATGACGGCCCTTCGGAATCAGGTACTCGATCGCCTCGCCTTTGGCCGGAACCACGGTAATCCGCTGTTTGGCCTTATAGTCTTTGCCGAATTCGACCACGCCGTCAATATCGGAAATGATCGCCTGATCCTTCGGATGACGGGCTTCGAACAATTCGGCCACGCGCGGCAGACCACCGGTAATATCCTTGGTCTTGGAGCTTTCCCGCGGAATTCTCGCAACTACGTCGCCGACTTTGACTTCCGCACCGTTTTCCACCGTCAGAATGGCGCCGACCGACAGATAATAGCGGACTTCCTTGCCGTTGTCGAACAGGATCGGATTGCCCTTTTCGTCCTTCAGCATAATGCCCGGTTTAAGGCTGGCGGAATTGGCGCCCGAATGCCAGTCGATAACAACGTTGTCAACCACGCCGGTGGTTTCGTCGACGCGTTCTTCAAGCGAAATGTTGTTGATCAGGTCAACCCATTCGACACGGCCGGCTTTTTCGGTAATGACCGGAATCGTAAACGGATCCCATTCGGCAACCTTCTGACCTTTCTTGACCTTGGCGCCTTCGGCTACCAGAATCTTGGTGCCGTAAGGAACTTTGTGGCGGGATTTTTCCCGTTCGCTGCCGTCAACGATCACAATTTCGCAGTTGCGCGACAATACGATCATATGGCCTTCGGAGTTGGTAACCGTATGGTTGTTTTCAAGTTTCAGAACACCGGCAAACGGTACTTCGACCGTCGACTGTTCGGCCGATTTGGAGGCCGCACCGCCGATGTGGAAGGTTCTCATCGTCAGCTGGGTACCCGGTTCACCGATCGACTGAGCGGCAATAACACCGACCGCTTCACCGATATTGACCGGCGTACCGCGGGCCAGATCGCGTCCGTAGCAGGCGGCGCAGACGCCGTTTTTGCATTCGCAGGTCAGAACCGAACGGATCTTAACCTGTTCGACGCCGGCTTTTTCAACCACATCAACGTCGTCTTCGGTAATCAGCTTACCCTTCTTAACCAGCACTTCACCGGTTTCCGGATGAACGATATCTTCTTGAATGGTACGGCCGAGAATACGCTCGCCGATGGAAACGATGACATTACCGCCGTCAACGACCGGACGAACGATAATGCCGCGTTCGGTACCGCAATCCTGTTCGGTAACAACCACATCCTGAGCAACGTCTACCAGACGACGGGTCAGATAACCGGAGTTTGCGGTCTTCAGAGCGGTATCGGCCAGACCTTTACGGGCACCGTGGGTGGAGTTGAAGTACTCAAGCACCGTCAGACCTTCTTTAAAGTTGGAGATAATCGGCTGTTCGATAATTTCGCCCGAAGGTTTCGCCATCAAACCGCGCATACCGGCAACCTGACGCATCTGCGCGGCAGAACCGCGGGCGCCGGAGTGAGCCATCATGTAAACCGAGTTGATATAGCCGTTTTCGGTCTTGGAAATGTTTTTCATCATTTCGTCGGCCACTTTGTCGGTACAGGCTGCCCAGATATCGATAACCTTGTTGTACTTTTCGCCTTTGGTGATCAGACCGTTCTGGTACTGCTGTTCAAATTCCTTAACCTGTTTTTCGGTCTCGGCAACCAGTTCCTTCTTGGCTTCCGGCACGATAAGGTCGTCCTTGCCGAACGAAATGCCGGCCTTGCAGGCGTTCTGGAAACCGAGCGACATCAGACGGTCAACGAACATAACCGTTTCCTTCTGTCCGCAGTGGCGGTAGATGATATCGATAATTTCGCCGATTTCCTTCTTTTTGACCAGTCGGTTGACAAGCGAGAACGGAACGTCCTTGTGCTGCGGCAGAATTTCCGCTACCATCAAACGTCCCGGAGTGGTGTCAACCAGACCGTATTTGGCTTCACCGTTGTCGTCGATGTAGCTGATGCGGCACTTGATCTTGCTGTGCAGATCAACCGCTTTGGCATCCAACGCCAGCAGCACTTCGTTATAATCGGCAAAAATCGAGCCTTCGCCTTTCAAACCGTCGGCATCATAGGTCAGGTAATAAATACCCAGAACCATATCCTGAGTCGGCACGATAATCGGCTTGCCCGAGGCCGGCGACAGAATATTGTTGGTGGACATCATCAGAACGCGGGCTTCCAGCTGGGCTTCCACCGACAGCGGAACGTGAACCGCCATTTGGTCACCGTCGAAGTCGGCGTTAAAAGCGGTACATACCAACGGATGCAGATGGATGGCCTTACCTTCGACCAGAACCGGCTCAAAAGCCTGAATGCCCAGTCGGTGCAGGGTCGGCGCACGGTTCAAGAGAACCGGATGTTCGCGGATCACTTCTTCCAGAATGTCCCAAACTTCCGGACGTTCTTTTTCAACCATGCGTTTGGCCGCTTTGATGGTCGTAGCATGTCCGTACAGTTCCAGCTTGGCGTAAACGAACGGCTTGAACAGTTCCAGCGCCATCTTCTTCGGCAGACCGCACTGCTGCAGTCTCAGTTCCGGGCCGACGGTAATAACCGAACGGCCGGAATAGTCGACGCGCTTGCCGAGCAGGTTCTGACGGAAACGTCCCTGTTTACCCTTCAGCATGTCGGACAAAGATTTCAGCGGACGCTTGTTGGTACCGGTAATGGCACGCGAACGGCGGCCGTTGTCAAACAGAGCGTCAACCGATTCCTGCAGCATGCGTTTTTCGTTGCGGATGATAATGTCCGGCGCATGCAGTTCAAGCAAACGTTTCAAACGGTTGTTGCGGTTGATCACGCGGCGGTACAAATCGTTTAAGTCGGAAGTGGCAAAACGGCCGCCGTCAAGCGGAACCAGCGGACGCAGTTCCGGCGGAATAACCGGCAGCACGTCTAAGATCATCCATTCCGGCTTGGTGTTCGAGTTCAGGAACGCCTCAATAATCTTCAAGCGCTTAACCAGCTTTTTGCGTTTAGCTTCCGAAGCGTTGTCCTTCAGTTCGGCGCGGATCGCTTTTCTTTCCGCTTCCAAATCGATCGAAGCAAGGATTTCCTTGATCGCTTCGGCGCCGATGCCGGCACGGAAAGAATCTTCACCGTATTCGTCAATCGCTTCCTGATACTGCTCTTCCGACAGCATTTCATACATGGAAAGCGGGGTCAGTCCCGGTTCGATCACAATGTAGCTTTCAAAGTAGAGAACGCGCTCAAGCGACTTGACGCTGATGTCGGTCAGCATCGAAATACGGCTCGGCAGCGACTTCAAAAACCAGATGTGGGCAACCGGCGCGGCCAGTTCAATGTGTCCCATTCTCTCGCGGCGAACGCTGGAGAGGGTAACTTCCACACCGCACTTTTCGCAGACGATGCCGCGGTATTTCATTCTCTTGTATTTGCCGCACAAACATTCGTAATCTTTGACCGGTCCGAAAATGCGGGCACAGAACAAGCCGTCTCTTTCCGGTTTGAAAGTACGATAGTTGATGGTCTCGGGCTTTTTGACTTCGCCGTAAGACCAGGAACGGATTTGCTCAGGAGAGGCAATGGAGATTTTGATTTCATCAAAAGAATCTCCGTTGGCCGGCTGCTGACCAAAAAATTTCATAATTTCATTCATATTTTTTATCTCCAATTCTAAACGGCTTCGTTCTGCAATTCGATGTTCAGGCACAGGGATTTGATTTCCTTAACCAAAACGTTGAAGGATTCCGGCGCGCCGGCTTCAAAACCTTCTTCGCCGCGGACAATCGCTTCATAAACCTTGGTTCTGCCGTTGACGTCATCGGACTTGACGGTCATCATTTCCTGCAGAGTGTAGGCTGCGCCGTATGCCTGCAGAGCCCAAACTTCCATTTCGCCGAAACGTTGTCCGCCGAACTGAGCCTTACCGCCGAGCGGCTGCTGAGTAACCAGAGAGTACGGTCCGACCGAACGCGCGTGCATCTTCTCGTCGACGATGTGGTGCAGCTTGATCATGTAAATGATGCCGACCGTTACCTTGCGGTCAAATTTCTCGCCGGTGCGGCCGTCATAAAGATCAATCTGGCCGGAAGTCGGCAGACCCGCCATCGACAGCATGCGGTTGATGTCTTCCTCATGCGCGCCGTCAAAGACCGGGGTTGCCATCGGAATGCCGTTTTTGACGTTTTTGATCATCTCGACCTTTTCTTCCGTTGTCAGATCGGCAATCTCGCGTTTATACTGCTTCTCGCCGTAGATTTCCTTCAGCTTGTTATTCAGTTCCTCCAGCGTTTTTTCGCCGCGTTTGTACTGTTCGCACATCTCGTTCAACTGCTTGCCGAGTTCTTTGGCCGCCCAGCCGAGGTGCGTTTCGAGAATTTGTCCGACGTTCATACGGGAAGGCACGCCCAACGGGTTCAGTACAATGTCAACCGGGGTGCCGTCTTCGGTATAAGGCATATCCTCAAGCGGCAGTACGCGGGAAACCGTACCTTTGTTACCGTGACGGCCGGCCATTTTATCACCGGTCTGCATCTTACGCTTGGTGGCGATAAAGACTTTGACCGTCTTCAAAACGCCGGGCAAGAGATCGTCGCCGCGCTGAACTTTTTCCACCTTGTCGTCGAAGTGCTTCTGCACGCCGGCAACACGGGCATCAAAGGCCGCCGCGAATTCTTCGATCCGGGCCATGACTTCTTCGTCTTTGACCACGATCTTACGCCACTGCGAAGACGGAACGTCGGCAAAAGATTCTTCCGTCAGAACCGACTTCTTGGCAATGCCCTTCGGCGCATCGATAACCGTCTGGCCGATCAGCATTTCCTTTAAGCGGGCGTCAAACACTTTGCGGATAATCGCGATTTCGTCGTCGCGGTCTTTTGCCAGCTGGGAAATTTCCTGCTGTTCGATCGCCAGCGCACGTTCGTCTTTTTCGACGCCACGGCGGGAGAAGACATGAACGTCAACGACGATACCTTCAATACCCGGCTGAACACGCAGCGAAGTATCGCGCACGTCGGAAGCTTTCTCGCCGAAAATGGCGCGCAGCAGTTTTTCTTCCGGTGTAACCGGAGATTCGCCCTTCGGCGTAACCTTGCCGACCAGAATGTCGCCGGCCTTGACTTCGGCGCCGATGTAAACGATACCGGCTTCGTCAAGGTTTCGCAGCGCTTCTTCGCCCACGTTCGGAATGTCGCGGGTGATTTCTTCCTGGCCGAGCTTGGTATCGCGGGCCATTACTTCAAATTCCTCGATATGCAGCGAGGTCAGAACGTCATCGCGGGAAACACGCTCGGAAAGCAAAATCGCGTCTTCGTAGTTCAGACCGTTCCACGGCATAAAGGCAACCAACATGTTTTTGCCGAGAGCCAGTTCGCCCATGTCGGTACACGGACCGTCGGCCATGATGTCGCCGGCCTTGACCACGTCGCCGACCTTAACCAGCGGTACCTGGTTGATGCAGGTGTTCTGGTTGGAACGACGGAACTTCGACAGCTTGTAAATTTCAACGCCGACGCCGTCCGAATTTTTGTTCATCGAACGAACCACGATACGGTTGGCATCAACCGCGTCAACCACACCGTCATACTTGCAGACGACCGTTGCACCGGAATCTTTGGCAACGGTGGCTTCCATACCGGTACCGACCAGCGGGGCTTCCGAACGCAGCAGGGGTACGCCCTGACGCTGCATGTTCGATCCCATCAAAGCACGGTTCGCGTCGTCGTTTTCCAGGAACGGAATAAGCGCGGTCGCAACCGATACCAGCTGTTTCGGCGAAACGTCGATGAAATTGATGTCTTCCGGCGCATGGAATTCAAATTCGCCGGCTTTGCGACAGGCAATGGTATCTTTGACGAAAGTGCCGTCGTCGCGGACTTCGGCGTTGGCTTCCGCAATGATGTACTTGCCTTCCTGATCGGCCGACAGATAAACCACTTCGTCGGTTACCCTGCCGTTAACGATCTTGCGGTACGGGCATTCGATAAAGCCGTATTTGTTGATGCGGGCGTAAGTCGACAGCGAGTTCATCAGACCGATGTTCGGGCCTTCCGGCGTTTCAATCGGGCAGATACGGCCGTAGTGGGTCGGGTGCACGTCGCGGACTTCAAAACCGGCGCGATCACGGGACAAACCGCCGGGGCCCAAAGCCGACAGACGGCGCTTGTGGGTAATTTCCGACAACGGGTTGTTCTGATCCATAAACTGTGACAATTGCGAAGAACCGAAGAACTCGCGGATCACCGAAGCAATCGGCTTGGCGTTGACCAGATCCTGCGGCTTGACATTGTTCAAAACTTCCGAACTCATTCTTTCGCGGATGGCTCTTTCCATACGCAACAAGCCCATGCGGTACTGGTTTTCCATCAGTTCGCCGACCGAGCGGACGCGGCGGTTGCCCAGGTGGTCGATATCGTCGACTTCGCCGTGGCCGTCACGCAGTTCGACCAGACGTTTGACAATGCGCAGGATATCGTCTTTGCGCAGCGTGCGATAAGTATCCGGTGCTTCTTCAAACGGAATGTCCAGCGCGGTGTTCATCTTTACGCGGCCGACCGAAGACAGATCATAGCGCTCGTTGTCGAAGAACAGCGATTTGAACAGGGCGTCGGCAGTTTCGTATGTAGGCGGTTCGCCCGGACGCATAACGCGATAGATGTCAAGCAGGGCATCTTCCCGGCTGTGGTTCTTGTCCACTTCCAAAGTGTTGCGGATATAAGGCCCGACATTGACGTTGTCGATATAAAGAACCTTGATTTCGTTGATTTTGGCTTCTTTGATCTTGTCCAGCAGTTCCTGGTTGATCTCGGCGCCGGCATCGGCGACGACTTCGCCGGTCTTTTTCTCGACCAGAGCAGTAGCCAGGAATTTTCCGAGCAGCTGGTCTTCGGCCACGCGGTAGAATTCCAACCCTTCGTCAACCAGCTTCTGGGCGGCGCGAGCCGGAATCTTCTTGCCGGATTCCCAAACCGTTTTTCCGCTTTCGGCGTCAATCAGATCAAAAGCAAACTTAACCCCGCGGAAACGTTCGGGCACGAATTTGCTCTTCCAGCCTTTTTTGTCGGCAACATAGGTATCAACATCGTAAAAATAGCTGAGGATTTCTTCCTTGTCCATTCCTTTGATTTCGGAACGGTCGATCTTCTTTCCTTCTTTTGCCAGCTCTTTCAGTTTTTCTTCGGTTTCCTTGGAATAAAGGGAATAAAGGATCGAAGTAACCGGCAGTTTGCGGCGACGGTCAATACGGGCATAAAGCAGATCTTTGGCATCAAATTCAAAATCCAGCCACGAACCGCGGTACGGAATAACCCGGGCAGCAAACAGATATTTGCCGGAAGCAACCGTTTTGCCTTTGTCGTTGTCAAAGAAAACGCCCGGCGAACGGTGCATCTGCGAAACGACGACACGCTCGGTACCGTTGACGATAAAGGTACCTTTGTCCGTCATCAGCGGAATATCGCCCATATAAACGTCCTGTTCCTTGATGTCGTGGATCGAACGGGAACCGGTGGCCTCGTCAACATCCCAGACAACCAGACGCAGCGTGGCTTTGACCGGCGCGGCATAGGTCATGTCGCGTTTGATGCATTCGTCAACGTCATACTTCGGCTCTTCGAGTTCGTATTTGACAAACTCAAGTTCGCCGGTTCCGGAAAAGTCTTTAATGGGGAAAATGGATTTGAAAACTTCTTCCAAACCGAATTCGCAATTTTTGTTTTCGATGAAATCGCGGTATGATCCGGTCTGCACTTCAATCAAACTCGGCATTTCCGACACGGAGTCGATTCTGCCGAAATTCTTTCTTACACGTCTTTTGCTCGTATAAGATTCTTTCATTTTGCGTGATTCCTCATGGTTATAATTCTGCGACAATGCTATCAATTACGCTTGAATCCCGACCGCAGAAGGTTAAAAATGCTTTTTTAAAAACGAAAAACCTCACCAAACCCTCGGGGAGCAGGCCCCTCTTGATGAGACGGTAAAATAATTGCATGCAATCGCCGCGATTCGCGGCTTAAATTCACGGCGGATAATGACTCACATTTATGCTTCTGGCAAGCAAAAAATGCAGCTTCGGACAAACTTTTTCTGTCCTTCCCGGCCGCTTCGCAAAAAAGCCCTCCTCCGGCCGCATCTGCTTCGCTTTCCGCCGGCGCCGACGCGGATCTTGACAAAAAAACGGTTTCGGACTATCATAAAACAAGTTAAAAAATTAAATTAAACATATTATGGAAATTATCACTTATGCTCTCGGTATCGCGTTTATAATCATGACGGCAACTTTTGCTCTCTGGCATTACAAATGGGAATACGACAGAAACTTCAAAGGCAAAAAATTGCTGGAAAGAATTGTCGGCAGTGTTTCGGTATGTGTCTTCATATCCCTGACAATATGGGTTTCGGAAGAAACCTCGGCATTTCTTTCAATTTTGCTGGGACTTGTCGCAGCAATGGGATTTGTCGCTTTTTGTTTCATAATGGGAGCTGTTTTTTCTCTTCCCGCAAGGTTGAGATGAAATAAAAAAAATACGGTTTTTCGGTTTGCCGGAAAGCCGTTTTTTTGTTTTTCCTCCTTTTCGCATACCGACCTTTTCATCTTTGCCCGCCGCCGAAACGACAACCGGATACATACAGCCGCCTACAGAAAAAGATTCGCCGGAATCCGTGAGGCTTACGAAATATCAATTGGTCCGGAAAAACGAAAAAAACATGATCAGACATACCGTAAAACTTCCGACGCCGGCAGCCTTTCATCGGCATAAAGCCGCAATACCCGGTTCAAAATATCATCGGGCAACAGACTGCCCCCGTCTTTCCGCTCTGCCGCCAACTCGGCCGGCGGCGCCCGTTCGATCACTTTCGGCGGCGGCTGTCCGCATCATCAAAACGCCGGCTCCTAATTTCTGTCTGACGGTTGCACAGCTTTTGACAACCGGCTTTTGTCCGGCAAAACAAAAAACTCCCCGCCAAAACGGGGAGTCTTCAAAAAGGCAATCGAATTAAAAAAATTACTTCAATTCAACCTTGGCGCCGGCAGCTTCAAGTTTCTTCTTGATTTCTTCGGCTTCAGCCTTCGGAGCGCTTTCCTTAATCGTCTTCGGAGCGCCGTCTACCAGATCCTTGGCTTCTTTCAGACCGAGCTGGGTAATGGTTCTGATTTCTTTAATGACGTTGATCTTGTTGTCACCGGCAGCCACCAGAACGATTTCGAACTCGTCTTTTTCTTCTTCGGCGGCAGCAGCGGCACCACCGGCGGCTACGGCTACGGCAGCAGCGGCGGAAACGCCCCATTTTTCTTCCAGCATTTTGGAAAGATCAGCGGCTTCCATAACGGTCAGGGCTGACAATTCATCGACTAATTTGGCTAAATCGGCCATTTTTTTTCTCCATAAATAAAATTAAATCTTTTAAAGTTAAAAACCACAAACAAGCGACAGCTTAGGCTGCCATGTCTTTTTCCGAGTAAGCTTTGGTAACCCGGGCCAGCTGAGCGGCCGGAGCCTGCAGCAGACCGATAATCTTGGCGCGCAGCTCGTCAACCGACGGAATGCTTGCCAGACGCTTGATTTCGTCAACGGAGAGAACGCCCGTTCCCATTGCGCCGCCGACGATAACCAGTTTTTCGTTACCTTTTGCAAATTCGACACAAGCCTTGCAGGCAGAGATCGGGTCATTCGCAAAAGCAATTGCGGTCGGACCGGTAAACTGATCTGCCAGATCGGCAAACTTGGTGTCTTTCAGAGCCAGACGAGTGATGCGGTTTTTCGTTACCTTGAACCCGGCACCGGCTTTGCGGATGTTGTTTCTCAGTTCGGAAACTTCGGCTACGGTCAGCCCTTTGTAGTGGGAAATGACCACAACTTCGGAATCTTCAAACAACTGCTTGAGTTCATTCAGTAATTGTGCTTTTTCGTCACGATTCACTTTTCTATCTCCAACAAAACATCTTATAAATCCAAGATGTCATATTTTACAATTTCGCCCTTCCGCGGCAAACCGCGGCGGCGAGGTTAATCTGTCCGGGAGAAAAAAACGATTATAAAATCTTATTACTCCGTCTGCGTAGGAAATTAAGGCCCGGCAGCAAATTGAACACGCCGCCGTTACGGACCGCCTACGGTCTTGGACAGGCAGAACGGCGCTTTCCGCGCCTTTCTCAGGACTGCTTGATAAACTCTTACGCATTAAATGTCAAGCATAATTTTCCTTTTTTCATCGACAAAAACGTCTTTTGTTTCGCCGGCCGGCCTTTTTCCGGCCGATACGCCGTTTGCGGCAGACCGACAGCGGAAACGGCTTATTTTCATAAAAAAAACCTGCGTTTTTCAACGCAGGTTTTCAATTGTCGGCAAACCTTACAGATTCGCAAGATCTACATGCACGCCGGCACCCATGGTGGAACTGATCGAAATCTTTTTCAGATAAGTTCCTTTGGCGCCCGACGGCTTGGCTTTGATGACGGCGTCGATCAGAGCCTTGGCGTTTTCGTAAATCGCTTCTTCGCTGAAGCTGACTTTGCCCACGCCGGCATGAACGATACCGGTCTTCTCGGCACGATACTGAACTTCACCGGCTTTGGCTTTCTTAACCGCCCCGGCAACATCCATGGTAACCGTACCCAGTTTCGGGTTCGGCATCAGGCCTTTCGGACCGAGCACGCGGGCTACGCGGCCGGCCAGCCCCATCATATCGGGAGTGGCAATGCAGCGGTCAAATTCGATTTTGCCTGCCAGGATCGAGTCGATCAGGTTTTCGGCACCGACGATATCGGCACCGGCGGCTTTGGCCTCATCGGCTTTTTCGCCCTGAGCCAAAACGGCGACGCGTACGGTTTTGCCGGTACCGTTGGGCAGCGAGCAGACGCCGCGAACCATCTGGTCGGCATATTTCGGATCAACGCCAAGATTGATTGCCAGATCAACGGTTTCGTCGAATTTGGCATTTGCATTTTCCTTTACCAGCTTGACGGCATCTTTCAGCGAATACAGCTTAGACTTGTCAATGGTTTTGTATGCATTTTCGATTCTTTTTCCTGCCATTGTCTTACTCCACAACCTTTACGCCCATAGATACGGCCTGACCTTTAACCATGTTCATGGCGGCTTCGACCGTCGAACAGTTCAGATCCGGCATTTTGGCTTCGGCAATTTCCTTGACCTGAGCCATCGTAATCTGACCGGCAACGACTTTGCCCGGCTCTTTTGAAGCGGACTTGATCTTGGCGGCCTGCTTGATGTAGTAGGCTACCGGCGGCAGCTTGGTGATGAAGGTGAAGGACTTGTCTTCGTAAGCGGTGATGACGACCGGCACCGGAATGCCCGGTTCCATCTTCTGGGTCGCCGCGTTAAACGCCTTGCAGAATTCCATAATGTTCAAGCCTTTCTGGCCCAGAGCCGGACCGACCGGAGGAGAAGGGTTGGCCTTTCCCGCGGGGATTTGCAGCTTGATCAATCCTAAAATTTTCTTTTTAGATTTTACAGCCATTTCAATACCTCACTTTAGGGTTTGTGGTAAGATTATGGCTAATCTCCCACAAATTGTGATAAACAAACGAACCCTGCCGCCGAAACTTCCGGCCGCAGGTTCGTCATCTGTATATCACAAACGATTCAATTTGCAAGCATTTTTTGCTTTGCTTTAATTTATTTTTATTTTCAGCAGCGCCCGGCACTGTTCATCCATTTTGCGTTCGACGTTGACATAGTTTTTGATAATGTCGTCAATCGTTTCATCGGTAACCGTCGTTTTGCGCAAATCTATCGTTTCCGGCGCTTCTTCGGGATTTTCGTAATAAACGGAATAGTAGTCGTCAAATTTCAGATCACCGCCGATAATTTCGTCCGACAGCACGATCCGCCGGTTGGGAATGCCGAGCGCATCGGCAAAGATCAGCCCGTGCAGCGAAGACGACAAAATGCATTTGCACGACAGCATATCCCGCGCAACCTGTATCGGCGTGTCTTCCACCCGGATGATTTTGATCCCGGACGCTTTAATATTGTTCAGATATTCGGAATTCCTGTCATAATAATGCGGAATCACGCCGACCCGGCCGCCCGGAAGCACCCGGCTTTTGTCAACCATCTTTCGCAGCAGCACCGCCGGATCGGCCAGCACCACGCTCTTTTTAACCGGAATCAGCTCTTTTAACTTTTCCAGCGACAGTTTTCCTCTCAAGGCGTGTACGCGCACCCTGGCGGCAAAATCTTCCGGCATTCTGACTTCTCTTTGCATGCCCGTTCCCATAACGTCAAGCGTCTTTCCGTTCTCGTGCCTGACTTCAAACAACCGCGACAAAAGGCTGCCCACGCACCACAGGTCCGCCTCTTTCCAGCCGGGTACAACGCACCAGCGGAAAACATAACGGGCAACGTACAGGTTAAACATGTCGCCGAAATTGGGAAATCCGGTCCAGCAGGCGATTTTGCGTTTTTTCACTTTTTTGCCGAAGTTTTTATGCTTCAGCATATACCTGCATTTCAGACGTGCAAAGCCCCTTCCAATATACCCCCCCCCCGGTATATTCAAGGATCGCCTGCACAAAACGGCAGCCGTTACGGGCGGCAAAATTACGGACAGCTGCCAACTGTCGGCCGTCATACTTTTTGCGATTGCGGTAAACCCGGTAAAAAAGGGCATCATATTTCTTCAGCAGCGCTTCCCTGTATTCCGGCAGATAACGCAGGTTCATTTCCCCGCCGAGCGCACCGTAAAGGTCTTTGACCGGCAGGCTTTCGCCCTGATAAATTCCGTCTTCGCTCATCTGGTACATATACATCGTTTCCGGCAGACAGGCCAGCCGGCCGAATTTCATCATATACATCGTCAGCGTCGTATCATTGACAAAATTGTGAGGGAAATCATGCGGAAAACCAAAATAAAAGATATTGCGGAAAATAATCGAACCGTTATGGATATAACGTCCCGACCGTATATACCTCTCGGGAGTAAAAAATTCCGTCTCTTCGCAAATGCGGGCCTCTTTCATCACCCGTTCGTTGGTATAAAAAACATGCCCGCACCCGCAGCCGATGCACTCAGGATGCTCGGACAAAACATCCATCTGCTTCTGAAACTTCCGGTCGTCGCCGTAAAAATCGTCGCCGTCCAAAACGGAAAAGAACTCCCCTTCCGCCTTTTCCAGCAGCGACTTGCGGTTAAGCGAAGCCTTTTCTATGCCGATCGTGTCCATGCCGGCGAAAGACATTTTATAAAGCCGGATAAAATCATGTTTATCCGTATATTCGCGGATGATTTCCTCGCTGCCGTCGTAAACGCCGTCAAGCCCGATGAGAACTTCAAAGTCAAAATTCGTTTTTTGCGCCAGAATACTGTCCAAAGCGCGTTTTATGTATTGCCGCTGGTTGCAGAACGTCACCAGCACGGATAGTTTAACCATAGTCGCTCCATTTAGTATACAACGAAAAGATACAAAAAAGACCGCCCGGCGGCAAACAAAATTTTTCTTTTATAACAAAAAAATCATTCGTTACGAATTTACAATCACGGTTGACAAAAAACGCCTTCCGGCATATTCTGACCGTACGGTTGAATTATTTTTGCTAACTTTAAAATCTTTTTGGTATGAAAACGGAGAAAATAACTTACTGCGTTGCCGAAGGGGAAACCCTCAACATCTTCGCCTCTTCGCTGGCAGCGCTTTCCCTGCGCGGAAAAACCATTATCGCAAAATTTCAGGGAACCGTGATGTACATCTCCCCGGGCTCGACGCAAACGGAAATACTGAACCGTTTCGCCCATGCGGAATACAATGCCGCCGCCATGCAGCTGACCGGCAATTTGTAAACCGCCCCGCTTTTAAGCAAAAACGCCGCCGTCTTTTCGACCGCGGCGTTTTTTGTAACAAGCCCCCGACCGAGCCGGCAGTTTCAAAATGCTTAAAGCTTTACGGATAAAAAGCTCCTTTGCCAAAATAAGTTAAACGGTCCGGCAAAAGTCCAACAAAAGCAAAGAAGTTTTTTATGAACGCACATACAATGGCACACACGACATAAAACCCCAAAATACCATGTCATCTTTGCGCCAAAATATCACAGACAAGCCTTTTACGGAGACGTCATCCGGAAACAGGGCATACTTTAGCAGATGGAAAGAAATAGGCGTAATAGAAACAGAGTTTTGTCCTGACCATGTTCATATGTTAACAGAGATACCGCCTGAATTTTCAGCAAGTTCGGTCATGGACTATCTCAAAGGCAAAAGCAGTTCAGCCATATATGAACGGTGGGGGAAATGCACATCGAGGATACATGCAGACACAACAGAAAAAATACTCAAAAAAATTACAAAGCCTATCCGAAATCAACTGAAAAAAAAACGCGGGGCAAAGTCAATTAACAACGGATTTTTACCCGTTTACGGTGAACCAAGCAATCTTCGCCCTGTCAGATCATCATACGCCTTTAAGACATTTGCCGGCACATCAGGTTTCCACCCGCATACGAAGAACCACCGGCCGGGACGCGGCGCTTTTTCAACGGTTATGCGTCTTGCCCTGATCCGATAAGCTCAGGCCTCCGACCGGGTCTTGGGCTTTCTCCCCCTCTTTTTTGCCGCCGGCGCACCCGCGACCGGCGCCGGGGCTTCCGCCGACAGGGGCTTTCGCCCTCTTTTCTTCGCCGACGGCACAACTTCCAGTTCCGAAGTGCAATGCGGACAGCGAATCGCCGCCAACGGAATCTGCTCGCAGCAATAAGGGCATTCCCTGGTCGTCGGCGACGCCGCTTCTTCCTTGCTGTCCAGCGTGCTCTGAACTTTGTTGATGCCTTTAATCAGCAAAAACACGGCAAAAGCGATAATGGTAAAACTGATAACCGCATTCAGAAAATTGCCGACGTTCAGCGTAGTGGCACCGGCCTGAGCCGCCTGCGCCAGCGAGGCGTAAGCGCCGTGATGCCCCGGCACGTCTTTCAACACGAAAAACAGGTTGGAAAAATCCATACTGCCGATCAGAAGCCCGATCGGCGGCATGATAATGTCTTTGACCAGCGAGTCGACAATCTTGCCGAAAGCGGCGCCGATAATGATACCGACAGCCATGTCTATCACGTTGCCGCGCATGGCAAATTTTTTAAATTCGTTAAAAAAAGACCTCAACATAACGATTCTCCCGCTGTTTACCCTTCATCTTTCATCCGCGGCAAAAACAAATTCCGCCTTTCGTTTTCTCTCCGCCGGAATACGCCGACGGCGCCGCAGGCCTCTTTTTTGGTTTCCGCGGCATAAGAAAGCCGCCTTTCAGGCGGCTCTTAACATATTCTTTTCAGCTGACTTTTTCAACCTGATTAAATTCCAGTTCGACCGGAGTTGAACGCCCGAAAATCGAAACCGAAAGCTTCAGCCGCGACTTTTCGGCGTCAACGTCTTCAACCAAGCCGATAAACGAAGCGAACGGTCCGTCGCAGACGCGAACCTGCTCGCCGATCTCGAAATTGACCACCGTTTGCGGCCGCTCAACGCCTTCTTCAATCTGCCTGATGATACGATTGGCCTCGGCATCGGAAATCGCCTGCGGCTTGTTGCGCGCACCGAGAAAACCGGTCACCCGCGGCGTGTTTTTAACAACGTGCCAACTGTCGTCCGACATTTCCATTTTCACCAGTACGTAACCGGGAAAGAACTTGCGTTCGGAATTGACTCTGGAGCCTTTTTTGATTTCAACGATATTTTCGGTCGGAACCATCACTTCCAGAATTTTATCTTCCATGTTTTTCAGAACCGCCTGTTCGCGCAGCGATTCGGCAACCTTTTTTTCCGAACCGGAATAAACGTGTACAACGTACCAATGAGCAGCCATTGCCAACTTTCTCCTAACCAAAAATCAATTTAACGATAAAGCCGAACACCTGGTCGACGCAGAAGAAAAAGGCAGCGGCGATCGCCACCAGAATCAACACCATGATCGAAGTTTGAACCACTTCTTTCCTGGTCGGCCACGTAACTTTCTTAACTTCCTGTTTTACCTGTCTGAAAAACAGAACCGGACTAACTTTTGCCATCAACTTCATCCAATCATTTAAAACTGTTGTTTATCTCATGAGAAGACAGAACGCCGCTTGAGCCGTTCCGGTCCGTTCCTCCGGGAAACCCGGCAACCGACGAATACTGCCTGATTTTTCAGCAACATAAACTATTACTTAAAAGATTGCAACACCTTTTTTCAAAAAGTCCCCGCGCTTTCGGCCGGACGAAAGCTTCCCCGTTTGCCGGCTCATCCGCCGCTGCCGCCGAAACCGTCCGCCCGCAACGACCGCCGCACCGTCATCCGCGGCCGTTCAGTCTTTTTCGTCACCTTTCCCCTCCCGGCAAATCCGCACAACATTAAACAATGCGGCAATAACCAAAAACGCCGCCAACGCCCAATCCGGCCAGTGCCAATACCCGCCGAAATACCATGCCCGTTTTATATTTACGTAAAAAACAAACCCGGCCGCACCGCAGACAAGCGTCAACCAAAACAAGCCGATAACCGTTGAAACATAATCGGCCGTATGTTTTCCCTTTTTTCTTTTTTCAATCGCCATTTTGTTTTATCGTTTCTCAACCCATCAACATTTTATCATTTCTCAATCCACCAATATTAGTATACCGCCAAACTCTCCGCAAGACAAGATAAAAGCATACTGACGCCAAACGCCCCTGTTCTCCTTTGCTGCCGGCAAAATCCCCATCGCTGACGCCAAACGCCCCTGTTCTCCTTCGCCGCCGGTAAAATCCCCATCGCTGACGCCAAACGCCCCTGTTCTCCTTCGCCGCCGGTAAAATCCCCATCGCTGACAAAAATACAAAAAAACACTTGATTTATTTCCGATTGTTGTGTATGAAAGGAAACGCAGTTATAAATGACTGTCACATAGGGGTATAGCTCAGTTGGTAGAGCATCGGTCTCCAAAACCGAGGGTCGTGAGTTCGAATCTTACTGCCCCTGCCAAGGAAAACCAAGGGCTTGCGAGAAATCGCAAGCCTTTTTATTCTGACTTTTTTATGCAAAACACACGCACACAGAATCAAACAGTTAGCAAACCTAGTCAGAATGAAAATTACAGAACAAGACAAGAACAAATGACGATTCTTTATCTTGCTTTTTGTCTACTGTTTTCCAAAATAATCCGGTCTGCTTTTACTTGTTTTTCTATTCGTTCCCGGATACCACGATTATCAACACAGAGCAGGCGGTATTCTGGATAATCTTCACGCAGACTATCGACAAAGTCGATAAATTTATTCTGCGGAACATAGGCTATTATCTGATATTTCCTCAGCCAGTACGAACCGATTAAATCGTCCTCAAGGCAACCTTTGCAAAAAAATACTTTTATGTGCAAAACAACATGCGTTTTTGCACATAAAGTTACATAAACTATATAAATGCCCCTAGATTATGAAAAAAGATGTCACAATAATACACAATAAGTATTATTGTGTGTACAAATAATGTATCCCTATTGTTTTTAAACATCTTTTCGTGTATATTAATCAGATAGAAATTTCTATTGCAAGTTTAAGGAATTTATAATAAACAACAATAGTGAATACTAAGGGATTTAAAATGAGTATTGAAATAAAAAAATTTGGAAAAATAAAAGAAGCTTTGATTGAAACAAACGGATTAACTGTCATTGCTGGACATAACGATACCGGAAAATCGACAATAGGAAAGCTATTATACTCAATTATAAAGTCTCAAATTAGTTTTCCTGATTTGTACGACAAATTAACAAATAAAAAAACCTTACAAGAGTTACTCAACCCATTTTTTGAGCTTATATCTGATCTGGACATTAAAGAAAATAATTCCTTGTTAGAAAAGTTATCAGCAGTGCGGTTTAACTTATATTCTAGCTTATATGGAAACGAAGTTGATGATAATTTACCAAATAAAATATTCAACATTATTGATGAGTGTAAAACAAAATATACACTTAAAGAAAGCGCCATATCAACTCTTGCGCAAATAAAAAAGAAATATAAGCAAGAGGCTGATGACACTCAGAAATTCAGACTTATTGTTGAATATTTTCTAAATGATACTTTTAACAATAATTTAAATAACTCTGTAACTAAAGACCCCGCCGAAATCAGCTATAATTATAAGGAAATTACAATTTCTAACATTAAAATTGAAAATGACAGTATTGCATCTGCGTTTTTTGCAAAAAACCACAGATTTATTTCCTATGTTGATTCTGTTTTCATTGATAGTCCTATGTATTTAGAAAAAGGACACAATTCAAAAACTGCCTATGTTGCTGATTTGAAAAACAAAATAGAACAGGCTCAGGCCAAATTATCTAACTCTAACGATACAAATATTACAACAACAATATTAGATATACTTGACCATGCAATTTTCAGCTATAATGAAAGCTTTAACGAACTAGAATATACAGTGCAGAAAGATGCCAAAGCCTTAAAAATTTCAAACATTGCATCTGGTTCAAAAAGTTTTGGAATCCTTTATTTGTTGCTTAAAACGGAGATCATTAAGAAGGACACCTTAATAATACTTGATGAACCGGAGAACCATTTGCATCCCGAGTGGCAGATTCTTTATGCTAATATCCTCGTTGCTCTAGTCAGTGATGGATATCACATTCTGTTGTCTTCTCATAGCCCTACCTTTATTCAAGCTCTTTCTTATTATACAAACCAGTTAAATGTAGAAAAAAGTAAAGTTAACTTTTACTTAGCAAAAAAAATAGATAATGAGAACTACAGTAATATATCTAATGTAAGTGATGATATAGACAAAATATTCAATAACCTGCTTTCACCTAATGATATTTTCTACAGATGGTAACTAAGTATTGCACACACTTTTGTGATATTTGCGAGGTCAGCAAATTAAAAAAAGAACACATCGGAGTTTGTGATGATTATATTTTGCCTGATGTGGAATTTTTTAATTGGGAGAATTTTGTAAAAGAATGTATAAAACGAAACGTAACGGAAGATCATGAGCATGTCTGCGATCTTCTTTATCCGATTCCAGAGGATAAAAATTTCGATGCTATAATCTTTATTGAACTTAAAACTAAAGATTGGTTTGACGAATATAAATACATTTCTTCTAAAGACACTTCAGATGAAAATAAAGAAGAAAGAAGACAAGAAAGAATAAATAAAATCAGAGCCAAATTAGAAAACAAAATAAAAGATTCAGTACGTAGATATAAAAAAAACAATGGTAATTATCTAGGGAAACCCCTATCTTACGTAGTTGTTTTTTCAAAAGTTCATTCTGCAGATTGGCCCAAGGATAGAATTGATTTAACAGAATCGGTTATAAAAGATTATGTAAGAAATAATATATTTTGTAAAAATTTTATAGATGTAGACGAAATGAAAGTGACTTTTGCTATAGAAAGTTGTTCAAATTTTGAAAAAATAATGATAAGCAAGATTTTCTCTAATCCTATTCCTTAAATCCATATTTTCACCGGCACACCTCCAACTCCTGCCGCAATTTGTCGATCCGCCCGATCCATTCCCAGGTGTTCGGAAATTCCGAATAACTCACTTTCTCCAGCTCCGCGGCCACCTTTTCGCCGGCTACCGGATAAACCGGACAACCGCTATAATTTACCGGCGCGCATGAGCTTAAGCAGATCATCGCGGCCGGCATTAGGACGCGCATGGATCTCCGCCTTCTTCTTTTCCACATATCGGATCACCTCAACCTGTTTTTCTATCACTTGAACTCTGGCCTCGCTCCGGCCGATTTCCTGCCCTACCTCGTAAAAGGCAAAACAGAGGGCGGCAACCATAAGCATGGTCACCGCCCAACGTATCAGCTTATTAACCATCACACCCCCGCAATAAGCAGCATGAACGCACGGGCAACATTCTCGGCATATTCCGGCTTAAACAGGCACACGGCCGCCAGCACTACCGCCGCAACGGCAACCAGGTGTTTTTTGTATTTTTTTATCCGAGCCATAGCGCCGCCATCCCCCCGAGGTACGCACCGAAAAGCCACTCGCCCCAGTTCCAGCCCTGTTTGCCCAAAGCGTAAAGTTTCTCAAGCTGCCCGCCCAGCCAGTAAAAAATGCCCATTGCCAACCCGGAGAGCATCAGCCCGACGGATCCGGCAGACAACCCCATCAGGAAAGTCAAAATCAGCCCAGATAAACAAGTCCCACAAAAGCCGAAAAGCCGCGGATACTGGTACAGATAAACCGATTTTCCCTTAAACGTGATGTGCGCGGAATATAACAGGTCATCAATCAAATCACACTCCCTGTACTGCGACAAATTAGGCTTAAGTTCACCGCCCCCGAGCAGCCGGCCGATATAAAGCCCCCAGCCGAACGCCTGATAACCGGCATAACAGGCCAAAGCGGCGCAAAGGGCATATTCTGCCGTTCCGACCCGGAAGAACCACGCCAGCGCCCCAAAAAACACCGCATACCAGACTTTATTTGCCGGTATATGTTCTTTGAACAATCCGCCGCGGATACGCCACAAAACGCTTGAGGCCGCAACGATTAAAAAAGTCATTATATAAGTCATCAGTCAATCCCCTTAAAAAATACATGGTTGCCACACTCAAAACACGGCTCTTTGCCGTCTGCCCACTTGGTGTGCGGTAACGCGGCATAGGTGCAATAATGGGTTGCGCCGCCCGTGATGTCGCCCTTCTCCGCTTCCTTAATCACGTCAAAATACCGGCTATAAGCCGAATACGGCAAATTTGCCAAAATCTGACTGTTGGGGTCGGATTTGTTCCAACAGCTGAATTGAAGCGGTTTTAAGCAAACGCCGGCCAGCGTTTTCGCCGAAAACCATTTTCCCGACCTAAACCGGTTAAAAATAACGCAGGCAACGGCTGTCTGCCCCTGCCTGCTTTCTCCTCTGGCCTCCCCGTAGATGGTTTTGGCCATAATTTCAAAATCATAATCAGTCATCTTTCCTTTTTCTCCGTTTGCTTTCCAACCTTTCCGTCAAAACCGCCAAAAGCTCATTTAACCGGTTGACGGATTTGTTGAGTTCGTCAATCTTCGCATCCGTTTTTCTTAAATCTCCCTCAATATGCGTCATTCTCGTTTCAATCCGGGCTTTCCACTCGCCGATCCGAATAAAATTGCACAATACCCCGATCAACGCAGAAACGCCGGTAAACAGTCCGTAGTCCATAGTCTTTTTTTCTCCATTAAAAAAGCCCGCATTTCTGCGGGCCGTCGTCTTAAACTTTCCTGTCATAATAATTTGCCTCGGCGAGATTTCTCTCGACTTTGCTCATGTCCTTTAATATGTCGGACATGTTCATCATCGCTTCCCAGCTTACGCTTTTATTCTCCCGGGCGTATTTCTCCATCTCCTCAACAAGCATTTTAACGCCTTTGTGCATAGCTTCGCGCATTAAGTTAATTTCCTCTTTTGGCATTTTCAATTCTCCCCGTATTTTTTGAAATACTCCATCAGCTGCGCCGGCGTATCAGCTTTTATTTTGATGTCGCCGAGCATGGTTTTGAAACTTTTATCCGGCAAATCGTCGGCATATTTGCGGATCAAACCATCCAAAACGTCAACATCAATATAACCGGATCCGCTGTCCAACGCGGACAACATCTTTGTCCCTTTGGTTGCCAACGTGTATTCCGCCATAATATGCATACCGGCATTCATCCAAGCGTCATTAAAATCTTTCGGCATTTTAGAAAATTCTTCCGTCAAATACTCGCTGATTGCCTTAACGGCGTTTTCCAGACTGATTTTCATTATTTTCGCTCCTGAAAATCGGGCGGGGGAAAAGCCCCGCCCTCGGTTGAACAAGATTATTTACCGGTCGCCTGCGCGGCTGCACGGTTGGCAATAATAACCCCCTGTGCACCGGCGGCGCTGGTTGTAATCGTCTGCGGCTCAATCGCAACCGGAACACAACCGGACAACGGCTGCGGGCAGATTGCCGACAGCGGAATCACCTCTTTGGTAATCGCATCCAGACGGTTGTTGATCGCGGCAAACTCTTTGTTCGCGGCAATAAACTGGTATTCGTTCGCCTGTTTGTTCAAAGCGACTTCCTTGTCCAAGCGGCAAATCTCGGCCTGCTGCCGTTCGCGGCTGGCAACCAGTTCGCTGAAGACCGTTTCAAAACGACCGTTAACACGTTCTTTCTCTGCCGCCAGTCTGGTCGTGTAATCTTCAAATAGTTTCAAATCGGACTGGTTGGAGTAATCTTTTGCCTGCAATTCGGCAATTTTAAGATTCTGCCCCAACTCAAAGCGGTTAACATAAGTGTTTTCAGAACACGGCTGGTTAATAAAAACATTTTCGTTAAAGCCGCGTGTACAACCATGACCGCCGCCAAACTCATCACGGATAATCTGACGAACCTTTTCTTCGCTGGTTTTTGAACCCAACGCGGTTGCCCCCATTGCCGTACCGGCTGCACCAAGCCCGGTATTCAGCAGTTTCCAAGCCGCCGAACCGATACCGGCACCGTTCATTTCAATTGACATCTTTATTTCTCCTTGAAAAAGCAGGCATTATTACCTGCCTTTTCAGGATAGCCGGAGGCTAACGCAAATATCACCGCATCAAACTGCCCTTCTACTGCACAAACAAACCCAGCCAGTCTGCCAGCCTCAACCGGGCAACTGTCTTTTTAAGCGCTTTTTGGTGGACTTTGAAAATCCAGCTATCCGAATACGGTTCGGCTTGATTTATAAGCTTTTTTATCTCCTCAGGAATTTGCTTAAAGCTCAACCCCTCAATATAACGAAGTTTCATAATAAGAAACTCGAGGTTGGAGAGTTCCACCGCCTCGAGTTTGTTTAACAATAATTGCGGGCTTTTTTTACCGAGCCGCCGCAGCTCTTCCTTTATTTTTATCATATATCATCTTTCCCGATCAAAGTTACTAACTGGTAGTCGGTAGTCGATAGTCTGATAGTCTTAAATTTTTTTTCTCCACTCTGCAAAGCTAAAAACAGAAACATCAGGAAACCCCGGCGTTTCCGGAATATCCCGCAAATACTGACGATACTGCCGGTACAGTTCCCGCTCATCTTCCGCAACCGGAAAATCGGCCAGCATATATCTGTCGGTCACAAGCAGCAGTTCGTCCCGTTCTGCCCGCACTTCGGCAGACCGGCGCTTAACTTCAAAATCCGGATCCCGAACCATATCCGTCCCGTTCCATACATAGCGCTCAATGTTTCTGAACACTTCTTCCGAAATTTCCACATTGTCGACGCCTTCCGTCGACTGGCGGCACTCGCCGGCGCCGACCAGTTTATTGTCTTCTATAAAAGCGTAAAACATTCTCCTAATCTCCTACTTTTCGATATGCGATAACGTTGATATAACCGTTGGTCGCCTCGTTGTTGCCGGTATTGGAAAAACGGATCGTCTTGTTTTTCACCAAAGCGGCATAAAAACCGGCACAGCGGGATTCGCCCGTCGTCAAAAAGACACCGGCTGTCGGCGAAGACGCTATCGCGTCATAAATTGAGGGATTCAACGCGCCGCGGATCGTAACGATTGAATTCGACGTAAAAAATACGCTGCCCATAATCTCGTACAAACCTTCGTCCGGCAAAAAATCCAAAGCAAAAGTCGAAACTTTGTTGGCTCCGATCGTACCATTTGCCAAAATGTTCTTCGCCGCAAAATAAACCCACGGGTGCGGAAATTTCGCGTTGCCGGCCGACGACAGATTGCTTAAATCCTTATCCGCCAGATTATCCAGGCTGACACTTGCAACCGCAATCCCGGCGATCGTTTCTCTTCCGGCCGGCGCCAGATTGCTGGCGTCCGTTTTCAGCAGGCCGCTCACATCAATATCGCCGCCGCCCGTTCCCGTCGCCGGGGACGCGCCGCCGGCATACAATACGTCATTCATGCTTCTATCCTTTCAATGCTGACAATCGAGGGGCCTAATCCGTCAGGATCACGCAAATACAAATCTCCGCCGACCTTTTTAAACATCAGCTGCGCTTTGGCAGGAACAATCCCGCCGCGCTCGTCTTCCGTCGGCTGTCGATCCAAAACGATATACTCAATATCCCGAAGTAACGGCTGAACGGCAAAAGTATCCCCCGTTGCCGCTTCCATCACCGGTTCCCATGCCCGGCTGAATTTTTTATTAACAATAAACATTTTTTCCTCCTTATAAAAAAAGCCAGAGCAAAAGCCCCAGCCAAAACACAATTAAAAACCTCAGCATCAGTCTGTTTTTCCCATCACCCATTCGCCGCCTGCGTTTTTGTAAATATGCGCCGGCAAAGATAAGTCCGCCACTTCAGTCATATCCGCATAGCCTTCCGGCCGCTCGAACGTATCATCCGGCGACAGCAGATAAAGTGCCGGCTTGTCAGTACCGGTCAACAAATACATTTTAATATCAACCGCCGAACCGTCGTCCGTATAATTGATCAGATTGCCGCCTTCCTCATAAGGCTTCATCACAAGCGTTTGCTCACCGAACGTTTTGCTTTTGTGATAAAAGGGCTGCGTAATCAGCTGCATGTAGTCTTCCAAATAAACTCTTATCGTTGGCGTCATGTTTCCTTCGGCAAGTGAACAGGAAACCGTTCCCGACGTCGCCAGAAGCGAAGCTTCATACAGGTCGCATGATCCGTTTTCGGCACCGGTCAGGATATAATATTGATACGGCTGCTTTGGTGAAAGCGTCACTTCGCTTAAAACCTGATAGCGCTCCGCCGTATTTATCAACAGTTCTCCCGTCTCGTCGGAATATTTGCGCCTGATCCAGGCATTGTAAACCGACAACGGATTGCTACTGCCGTACAGACGCCAGTTGTCGTATCCGTTTGTCACTTTGGTCTTAAAACTCCGGGCTTTAACCGCCGTCGGGAATTTCCAGACGATTTTATAATTGCCGGTATAAGTTTCGACGTTTTTGTCAAAAGCATTGATATTGTCAGCGGCAAGAACCATATAAGCCGGATCTTCGGTCGGCGTCTCCAGCCAGGTTTTAAGACTTTCGTCATCTTGATACGTCTGCACCTTGTCAGACGTCAGCGCATTCAGAGGAAACTCTCCGTCTTGTGTACTGTTCTCAAAAACGTACGCGGCAGCCGCTGCCTTGCCGCCCATATTACTGTTTGTTTTTCCCAGCATAGCTAAAAACTCCCTCATTGACACATAATTGTCGGAATTGTGATCGCATCCTCCGGCTTTTCTTTTGCCCAGATCCGCACATAACCGGCGCCGCTCTCAGTTACCGGCGCAAAATTGCCGCTTTCGGCATCATCAAGTGAAAAGATTACCGTCGGAACCAGAGTTTCCCCTATTTCCGGCAGAGGAATATCTGCTTTGAACGCATAATCATCATATGTCTGATCTTCGACAAAAAGAGAAACCGGTACATTGACATTTGCATATTTATAGAGTTCCGCCGCCTCGGCTAAGCTGGCTTTGGCTTTCTCAAAAGCTTCTTCCAAACCAGCAATATATCCGTTATATGCGTCCTGCAAATCAACCAGCGCTTTTTCCAGCTCTTTTTTCAGCGCATCGACATCAAAACGGGAGATTTCCGCCGTATTGTTAACCACCTGAATATATAAAGGCAAACGAACATGTTTCGGGTAGCCCTCATTGCTTCCGCTCACCGAAGACTTGCGGTAATTGGCTTGTGCTGGCGAATCGCTTGCCCCGTACACATAAAGCAGCCTTCCGCCGCCGGCACAGGCCGAATTTGCCCCCGGAAGCCCATGCGTATGGCTTTTTATCTGGTCGTTATAAACCGTTCCAAGTTCTGAAAGCTGACTGATCGAACTGATAAAACGGATAATTTTCGGCAATCGAACATGGCCGTTCAGCGTATCGATATAAAAACACGGGCATTCGCCGTATTCTTCCACTATATCGTTAAAAGCCGCGTTACTTTCCACCGTCGGCACGGCGTTAATCCCAGCCAACCGATTAAGTTCGTTCCAAAAATCCGGATAAAGGATTTTGCAGTTGGTAATCGTTTCGCCCGTCCACAACGGATACGCCCCGGTCGGCGTTTCCCCTTTTATGGAAAAATAAATGTCAAACATTTCCCGTGTCGGTTTTTCTTCCAAATCCGCAATTGCCTGATTGATTGCGTTTATCTCAGTAATAACCGAGTTGGCAAAAATTTTCACCTGATCAAAATCGGCGTTGACCTCCGAGGCCACCGCTTTTTCTCCGCCCTCAAAAACATAAGGGTAAACAATATTTGTTACCGCCATATTCTTTCCTCTCATAAGAAAAAGGCACCGCCTCCGGTGCCTTATCTGTTTCTCAAATTGTTATACGCTGCCGATGACAAACCTGCCGACAACAAAGGATTGATATTAACCTCAACCGGTGTTTGAACTATACCGTCCGCCAAACGACGACCGGCATTGCGCCGCATTCTACGCATCAGTGCTTTTCCACCCAAACCACCGGCAGTTACTGCCAAAGAAAACGGATTAAAATAACCGCCGACAACACCAGCCGCCGTCAGCGGACTGGATATCCCGCTCCAAAACGGCGAAACCGTTGCTCCGCCGACAGACGTAAGACCTTTTTTAAGCCTGCTCTCAAATATATCCTGGGTTG
>OGCM01001527.1_pt1 | contig 27302 bp, 29 predicted proteins | sample 1570151 | NCBI WGS metagenome assembly OGCM01 (sample SAMEA4370582, study PRJEB24528) | human gut metagenome
GCGTGGCGATGGCAGCACCGGTAACGCCCATAGCGGGGGCACCCAGCTTTCCGAAGATGAGCAGATAGTTCAGCCCGGTGTTCGCCGCTACCGCGCCAAAACTTGCCCAAAAGGGGACAGCGGCGTGTTCCTTGCAGCGCAGCCATGCGGACAGGACGGTGCTGACCGCCATGGGCAGATAAGAGAACGCCACGATGCGGAAGTACCCCGCCCTCACACGGCGGATGGCAGTCCTTGCCCGGAGCGCCGCATCCTGATGAATGGTGGTCAGAGCGAGAACGCTTTCCCGGCTTGCCAGTGTATCATCAAAGCCAATGATCTGCACATCCTCCGGGACGCGGATGCCCTGTCCCTGCAAAAATCGCATAAATTCCAGCGCATAGTGGTCGGACACCGCAAATACCGCCGTGATTTTTTCAGAAAAAAGGCGGGGAAGGTTCTCACTGTAAAACGCCATTCTCTCCCTTGCCGCAGCAGGGACCTGCCAGAATAAAGTTTCTCTCGGCGCAAAGGCGCTGTGGAAACCGTCTATCCGCTCCTTGTTCATTATACCGTTTTTATCAGTACATTCTACCACTTTATGCGGTCACATGGGTGGCATTCTCTTTCACCGAATTGATCGTATCCATCAGTTCACTCCCTGTTTTGCCATCAAACAGGCGGGTAAATAGAATGGGCTGGTCAAAGGGTGGTTTCATCAGAACCGCTTTGCTTTCCACATAACCGTTCTGCTCGATGTAATGAATGACCTTCTTTCTGCACAAATGCGATCTGCTTTGCATTCAGCAATTCATCGTTGATGAACTTGGAGAATGCCTGCATAGCGGCTTCGTGGTCGAGCTTCGCCACCTTGCACACCAGCAGACCAAACGGGGTATCTTTGAACTCCAGGGCATAATCTTCTTTGCTGCCCAGCTCGCTGGTGAAGATGTGTTCCAGCTCAATGTAATCGCCCTGCGAGAGCGGGATGTTCTGGGTCAGCTTGTGGATGGCCAGCGTATCGTTGCGGTGCTCCATGATGTAGCGATTGACCCGCTCCCGGTACTCCCCGAAGTCATAACCGGAGTCCAGCGCCTTGCCCTCGGTCTGTTCCAACACCGGGTCGGCAAGGGCGGTGTAGATTGGCTTTTGCCCTTCCACACCATCCACCAGAAACTTGACCAGCTCACAGAGCACCAGACCGTACACAAAATTATCGAACCGCTTGGCCGCTTCGTCCTTGTCGTCCAGCGAGATAAGCGGTGCGACTTCCCGCATCAAGGTGCCCTTGTCCGTTTCGGACAGAGCGGCGAACGCTTCCGGTTTCTGGTACCGATAGCCGTTCAACGTGGCTTCTGCTGTGCCAGAATACTTCTTATCGTCCAAAAAATCTTGCTTTAGATTATCAAACCGGGCTGCGTTCTTTTGAATCTTCTTCATTTTTGTACCTCTGACCTCTAAAATTTTTGAAAAAATCATAGGTACAAGCCCAAAAAGCCTATATAAAACAAAAAAGACGATAAACCGTTTCTCTCAACGATTTATCGTCCTTTTGGTGCGCTCGAGGGAACTCGAATCCCTGGCCCTCTGATTAAAAGTCAGATGCTCTACCGGCTGAGCTACGAGCGCATATTCTGCAACAATACAATACTGCCGAATAATATTACCATAAATGCCGATAAAATGCAAGTGCCCGGCCGAAAATTCTTGCGTTGCACTTATGAAGTCCCCCGCGGGGACTTTAAGCGACCGAACGGTCTCGCCGCAGGCGAGATGGAGGGATTTTATCCCGACAAGTTCCTCTTTACAAAACCGGACAGAATCGTTACAATCAAAGCAAATCCGATTTAGGCTCTTTTCCGGGCAGGCAGTGCCTGGCCCCGCCGCGATTCTTTCCCCCTGCAGGAGGTACTTTCTATGAAAAAGATCACTCGCCGTTCCGTTCTTCGTCTGTCCGGGCTGGCGGCCGCTTCGCTGGCGCTGACCAGCTGCCGGGCCGCCGGTTCTGCCGCCGTTGGCAGCTGCTTTTCCGACTGGCTGCGGCAGAAGCTCGCCAACAGCTCTTCCTCTGCATCCTCGGAGGCGGCAGCCTCCGGCGAGGCAGCGGCTTCCAGTGAGGCCGCCGCATCTTCCGCAGCAGCGGAGGAACCGGCCGCGTCCAGCTGGCTGCCTGCCTACGACGCCGACCCGCTGACCGGCGAGGCCAACCGCAGCAGCGGCCGCATCGTGGGCGTGATGGTCAACAACATCAGCTATTCCGAGCGGCAGAACGCCCGCCCTCAGCGGGGCCTTTCTTCTGCTGACCTGCTCATCGAGAGCAAGGTGGAGGGCGGCATCACTCGCTTCTGTGCCGTGTACCGCGACACCGACAGCATCCCCGAGGTGGGGCCCATGCGCTCCGGCCGGGACCAGTTCCTGCAGCTGCTGATGCCCTGGCAGGCGCTGTACTACCACGACGGCGAAAGCGCCCCCTGCACCAAGTTCATCAGCGTCTACAACTACTCCGGTCTGAACATCGGCGGCAAGAGCTACTTCAACACGCCCACTCATCCCCATGTGGCCCACCGGGACAGCCGCGGCCGCAACGTCGCCTACGAACACACCGAGTTCACCTCCGGCAAGGAGATCCGGCAGGCCGCCGCCAATGCCGGCATCGGCCTGAGCCGCGATTACGACACCACCTTCTTCCGCTTTGCGGACTACCGCACCGGGGCCGAGAATACCATGCGCGGCACCGCTTCTGGCCGGACGATACGCATCGTGCACTCCGACAACTACAAGACCAGCTTCAGCTACAGTGCACTGAGCCGCACCTACAAAATGCAGATGTACAGCCACGCCGCCGGCGGATTCGAGAACACCGTGGATGAACTGAACGGCAAGCAGCTGAGCTTCGACAACCTGCTCATCTGCTTTGCCCCCATCGCCGCCTACCCCGGCGACTCCGGCGACGTGCAGCAGGTGAGTTACATTTCCGGCGGCGAAGCCTACTTCTTCAGCCGGGGCGGGGTACAGGTGGGCCGCTGGGAGAAGGCCTCCCCGGAGCATCCACTGAAGGTCTACGATGACGCCGGGGCCGAGTTGCTCTTCAACCGCGGCAAGACCTACCTTGCCATTGTGGACGACGATGAGTGGTCCAATTTCAGCTATCAGTAAACGAGGGGAACGCCATGAAACGCATCTGGATCCAGCGCATCGGTGCGGCTGTGCTGTGCGCTGTGCTGCTGGCCGGCTGCATGCCGGGCGGCCCGGCAGCCGACAGCACGGCTTCTGCTGACCCCCTGACCGGGCAGGAGCAGCAATACCCGGGCCAGCGTCCGGCGGCAGTGGTCATCGACAACGCCCCCGGCAGCACCACCCAGTGGGGCATCGGCAGCGCCTCTGTGGTACTGGAGGCCGCAGCCCGTGCGGACACCGCCCCCAGCCTGTGCCTGGTCTATCCCTCCGTGTCGGCCATGCCGACGGTGGGGCCGGTCACGCTGGGGCAGGACCTGTTCTGGCGGCTGCTCAGCGGCCAGCAGGTGCTGCCCATCCAGCGCGGCTGCGACCTGTACACCCGCAATTTTCTGGACTACTGGAACCTGCGCGCGGTGGACGCGCTGGAAACAGGCCGCAACGCCTTCACCACCGGCAATACCGACTGGGCCAGCCCGCTGTGGTGCACCAACGGTCAATCTGTGGCCAAGGTGCTGGGCAGCCTGAGCCTCTCGTCCGCGCTGTCCGAGGACCCTGCGGAATCCGCAGACAGCACGCAGGAAGGGGACACCCCCGCCGTACCCACTGTCCCGGCCCTGCTGCCTCAGCAGACCGACGGCCACCTGCCGGACGCGGATGTTGCCGACGCAGTTCAGGCGGCAGTACAGTTCCCATCCGGCAGCACCACCCGCTTTGCCTACGATACCGACACCGGCACCTACGGGATGCTGCACAATGACGGCACCCCGCAGCTGGACGCCAACACCGGCATCCAGGCTGCCTTTGACAACCTCCTGGTGCTGTACAGTGCCTCCACCCCGCGGGACGATGGCCGCACCCTTGACTACGACCTGACCATGGGCGGCGGCCTGTGGCTCAACGGCGGCCACCTGTGGCACATCACCTGGACCCAGGGCACCGGCTCGACCTTTGCCTTTTATGACGCCGACGGCCGCCCGCTGCGCATCCTGAGCGGCCGCAGCTACATTGCATGGCTTTCCAGCCTGACCGGTGAGGAAGTCACCGTGCAGGATTCCGCCGGGAACGACCTGCTGCAGCCCTGACACACAAAAAGCTCCTCGTGCAGATGCACGGGGAGCTTTTGCGTTTATTCGGTTTACAGATCCACCACGCTGCCCACCTCGGCAGGGGTGGCGGGCACCATGCCCAGTTCCGCTTCGTCCGCGCCGCGCTGCACCGTGAAGGTGACGCTGCGCCCAGCGGCAAAGTCCGGGGTATAGGTGAGCTCCAGCGTCTGCCAGTCCTCCGGCACGGCGCAGAAGCAGTGCAGCAGCGCACCGCGCCCGGCGGCCAGATTCAGGGTAAAAATCGAAGCATCCGCCGCGTTCTCACCGTACAGCGGGGCGGCAAAGCTGCCGCAGCGCACCGCACGGCCGTTGCAGGCGGCCGTGACCCCGGTGCCCATGCTGTACAGATCCTCCCGGGTGGACACCCGACGGCTCTGCAGGTAGCTTTCGCCCACCGGCAGCGCATGGCCGGACAGGTTCTCCACCGAGAGATACACCAGCACACCGCCCAGACCCGGAGCCGGGGCATAACCCAGCAGCTCCACTGCCGCCTTGCCGTCCAGCAGGGCAGGGTCGCCCGCAGCACGCAGCTCGGCCGCTGCTGCGGATACACCGGTGAGCAGGGCAGCCGCAAGGCTGACCGCACCGGAGCCGGCACATTTCAGGAATGACCGGCGGGAGATGGCTTGTGACATGGGAACTTCCTCCTTGGCGAAACGAAAAAATGGTTCCTTTATACAATAAAGGATTGTGACCGTTCTGTCAAGCGGTTGCCCCGGATTGTAACCGATTCTTTGCGTTTATTCGTAGGCCTCGTTCTCTTCGGTCTCGGCCTGGCCGCGCAGGGTGTCGGCATAGCCGAAGGGCACGATGTCGATGGCCTCCACCAGCTTGTCCCGCATCCACAGCTGCACGTCAGTCTGCACGGTGTAGCCGCAGCCGGGGTCTGCCATCCACTGCTCGGGGCGGCGGCTGGGCAGAGCACGCTGGCTGAGCATGCTCATGATCACGCCGCCGTGGGTCACACAGGCGGCCTCGGTCACGTCCATGCGGATCATATACTCAAACAGCTTGAGCAGGCTTTCGGCGCAGCGGGCGTGGAACTGCTCGGTGGGCTCAGCCCCCTCCGGCACAAAGCCGGAACCCGGGGTGATCCACTTTTTAAAGTCCTCGTCGTGCACCAGTTCCTTCACGGGCTTGTTCTCGAATTTGCCAAAGCCCGCCTCCCGCAGATCGTGCACCGTAAAGGTGTGGGCCGCGTTAGGGAACAGGATGTTGGCCGTTTCCACCGCACGCAGCATGGGCGAGGAGAACACGGTGTCCACCTGGGGGTACTCAAAGCGTTCCTTCAGTTCGGCCAGCTGGGCACGGCCCTCGTCGCACAGCGGGATGTCGGTGCCGCTGCCGATGTACAGGCCCTGCAGGTTGCCGGCGGTCACGCCGTGACGGATGAGATGAAGTTTAAAGGTTTTCATGCATAGCACCTCGTATCATGTGGGAGGGCGTCCGGGGCAGGCCAGGAGAGGATCAGCCCTCGCTGTGGTTCACCTCAACGGTGGTGGGGAACACGTTCATGTCCAGGCGGCAGTTGTCACGGATGGTAACGCTGGTCAGGGCGCTGCAATCCTTGAAGGCGCCGGTCTTGATGTAGCCCACGCTCTCGGGGATGGTGATATCGGTGAGGGCAGTGCAGCCGTTGAAGGCACCGGCCTCGATGTACTCCACGCCGTCAGCGATGTTCACGGTGGTCAGGTTGGTGCAGCCCTTGAAGGCGACGGCGCCGATGCTGGTGACAGTGCCTTCCACTTCCACCTTGGTGATCTGGTCGGCCTGGTCTGCCCAGGGTGCCGGGCTGTCGGAGGTAAAGTTGGTCATACGGCCGGTGCCGCTGATGGTCAGGGTGCCGTCGGCCAGGGTCCAGGTGACGCCCTCGCCGCAGGAGTTGTCGCCGGCGGCAGCAGCGGATGCAGCGGTGGAAGCGGTGCTGGAAGCAGCAGAAGATGCGCTGCTGCCGCAGCCGGTCAGGGCGATGCAGCTCACAGCCAGAACAGCGGCAGCGGCCAGGCTGCACAGACGGGTGATGGTGTTGCGTTTCATTTGGGTAATCCTCTTTCCTATTCCTATTTTACAGCCTCCCTGCCCACCACAAAGCTGTGCGCCGGGCAAGGACAGGTGCCAAAACAGCATTATAGCACAAAACCAGGAAAGATGGAAGTTCCAATTTGGAATTTTTGCATTTTGCGCCGGGTGCCGTTTCTTTTGGCCGGAACGGGAGCCATTTTCTGGCAGAAAAGCGCGTCCTCTGCCAAAAATATTCCCGCCCGGCATCTTTGTGCCCCGGGCGTCCGCCACAAAATGTATGCTGTTATACCTGTAGTTTAACATAGATGTAGTGTACCCGGCAAGGCCTTTGACAGAAATGACGAAATTTGATGAAAAATATCGTCACTTTTCTTGCTTTACATTTCGTTTTCCGTTGTGTATAATCAACCTGCTGTAAACCAAAAATCAAGGATGTTCCCCAACCCGGGGTCATTGAGGAGTCAGAGATCATGGAATTCAATCGTATCATCAAACTGCTGCGCAAGGAGCGCGGCATCACCCAGAAGCAGGCGGCGGAAGATCTGGGTGTTTCGCAGGCCCTGCTGTCCCACTACGAAAAAGGCATCCGCGAGTGCGGGCTGGACTTTGTGGTGCGCGTGGCCGACTATTATAATGTCTCCTGCGACTATCTGCTGGGCCGCAGCGCCGAGCGCAACGGTATGATGCTCTCGGCCGAGGACCTGCCCAACCCCGACAAGATGAAGGACAACATCTACCACGGCAGCGTGCTGCCCACCATGAACAAAAAGCTGATCTCCAATAGCCTGAACGTGCTGTATGCCAAGATTGGCCAGTGCCACAGCAAGGCCCTGACCACCGAGGTGAGTGCCTACCTGATGATGGCCGTGGCCAAGATGTTCCGCCTACTGTACTCGGCCGAGCCCCACAACGCGTCCAGCATGTTCAGCATCGGTGCCCACCGCTGGCGCGGCTATTCCGACGCCGTGATGCGCATGTCCGAGGCCAATGTGGAAGCCCTGCTGGCCGGGGAGGACGTGAACGGCGGCGAAGGCGTAAAGGACCCCGCCTGCCTTGCCATGACCACCGAGAGCCTGACCCGCGAGTTCCCGCTGTACACCCCCAGCCTGCTGAATCTGGTCAAGACCAGCGAGACCCACGTCAAGGGCCTGACCCCTGAGGACTGAAATCCCGTCGTACCGGGGTGATATTCCTGTGAATTGTTCCCCAAAACTCTTGCATCTGTGCACCAAAAACGGTATAAACAGAGTAGAAGATTCTGGAAAGGACAACATTTCCACCGATCAAGAGGAGGACAATACCTATGTCGAACAAGATTTCCCGCCGTGCATTCCTGAAGTGTGCAGGTGTTTCCGCTGCAGCGGTCGGCTCTGCCAGCCTGCTGAGCGGCTGCAAGACCAATGGCAGCAACACCACCGTCAACGACGTGAAGGTGGGCGACACCGTCAAGAACTGGAACGGTCTGGGCGTGCAGCTGTCCAGCGTGTTCCACCTGACCCAGGATCCCGCACAGCCCGGCTATGAGTATCTGGGCGTGCGCGTGACCGTGCTGAACCGCAGCAAGACCGAGACCTATACCATCGGTGCACAGGGCGTGGATGCCATCAACGCCGCTTACCCCGTGCCCCCGCTGGAGAACGTGGACGCCAACTTCCAGGCCATGGCCGCTGCTACCACCGACTTTGTTGCCACCTGCGACGGTCAGGGTGCCGCCGTGAGTGCCAACATCTCGCTGTACAATTCCAACTCCCAGAGCTTTTCCGACAGCGAGACCCTGCCCCCGCAGGGCTCCGGCTACATCGTGCTGATGCTGCAGGTGCCCACCGGCTGGAAGGAGCTGCAGGTGACCTACATGCCCACCTTTGCCCCGGACAAGACCCTGACCTTTACCATGAAGGCCGCCGATGTGATCCGCGGATAATTGCATTCAATTTCGTCCATTTTGTACGATATGCCCACAGAATGTTCACAATTATTTTATAAAAAGGCATTGACTTTTGCGGTCATTTCGCCTATTGTATAAGTAACTTCCATTGGCATAAACTGTATAATTTTACATTCCAGGAGGAGGAACAAAATCATGTCTACCGTTTTCTCCCGCCGCTCGTTTCTGAAATACACCGCCGTGGCCGCCGTGGCTGTGGCCGGTACCAGCCTGCTGGGCGGCTGCTCCGGTTCTGGCGCAGAAACTGCGATCCAGACCACCTATCCCAGTGATAATGTCGTGCTGAAGGTAAAGTCCACTCTGGAGACTTTGGAGTATGATCCCACCGACGGCCATGCGACCTTTACGATCCATATCGTCAACGGCCGCAAGAATCCCATCGTCGTGAGCCCCAGTCGTTTTGCAGTCAAGGCCTACGATAAGAACAACAACTGCATCGCAAACATCTTTGTGGGTTCTACCCAGGGCAGCCTCAACGCCGTCCTGGCCTCTGGCGACACCAACCCCATCAGCCGCGGTAAGGAGTGCACCTACACCGTTATTGCATCCGGCCTGCCTGTGATGAAGGCCGAGGATACCGAATGCCCCGTCGCTTCCCTGCGTATCATCTACACCCCGGATACCGAGTACAACGAGTACACCGCAAACTGGATCATCTCCCCGGATACTGCGGTCCCTGCTTTGGGCTGACCCTTACACCATATTTTGTTGATAAACGGAGGAACGTATCATGTCTTACACTTTTTCCCGGCGTGATTTTCTGAAGTATTCTGCCATGACCGCTGTGGCTGTGGCCGGTGCCGGCCTGCTGACGGGCTGTGAGATCCAGGACCCCAACAACCCTGTTATCAAAAAGCTGGGTTATGGCACGACCTTGGGCACCACCGGCGGCCTGCTGAAGAGCGTGGATACGGAGGGCACTGACGGTGTCTTTACCTTCACGGTGAAGAACAACTCCGATGCTCCCCTTCTTATGACTCCCAACGATATCTTCACGGTAAAGGTCCTGGATGCAAAGGGCAACCGCAAGTGGAACAACTATTTCAACCTGACCATCGAGGCTGTTCCGGGGGAGGACGGCAATGCTCCTGACATCCTCCCCGAGCTTCCTGCCCGGACTGTGGGTGAGTACAAGGTCCGTGTGCCTTTCTACGCATCTTCCGCTCCCGGCCCTGAGGACACCCTGGAGTTCACCTATACCCCCAACCCGGCCAAGTCTCCTGAACTCCGCATGACCTGGAAGATCCTCGGTGCAGACCTCGTCAAGTAATTCTCCAATCATTGCATTTCAGCCCGCACCCTTGGTGCGGGCTTTTTTGACCCTTTTGTTGGGCAGTTCGTCGCAAAGAGCCTATCGTTTTTTAGTGATTTTGTGTCTTGTGCACAGTTCCGTTTTCCGGTACAATAAAAGAACAAGCAACGGACAAAGCGCAGCGGCAGAGCCACTTGCCGCCGCGCTGTTATATTTTGCGGCGGGTACACCCGCCCGGCTGAAAAGGAGTGCTGTCTGTTATGATCAACATGGTCAAGCTGCCCACCAAGAAAAGTGACCTGTTCCTGCGCGTTGCCAAGGGACATTTTGCCACCAGCCACAGCCACATCAACTATTACATCGACGTCACCACCCAGAAGGCCCGCCTGTCGGAGGCCAAAGCCGTGGCCAAGGAGCTGGTGAGTGCCTACCAGCACAGCACCATCGTGGACACCGTGCTCTGTCTGGACGGCACCCAGGTCATCGGCACCTGTCTGGCCAATGAGCTGACCAAGGACGGCTTTGCCAACATGAACGCCCACCAGACCATCTATGTCATCACCCCGGAGTACACCACCGGCAGCCAGATCATCCTGCGCGACAATCTGGCCCCCATGGTCAAGGGCAAGCATGTGCTCATCCTGGCCGCTTCCATCACCACCGGCTACACCGTGCAGGCCGCTGTGGAGGCCGTGAACTATTACGGCGGCATGGTGGCCGGGCTTTCGGCTATTTTTGCCACCACCCACGAGTGCATGGGCTACCCGGTCACCTCCATCTTCGACCCCGCCAGCCTGCCGGACTACGCCAGCTACGACAGCCGTGACTGCCCCCTGTGCAAGGCCGGCCAGCACATCGACGCCCTGGTCAACAGCTTTGGCTATTCGGCCCTGTAAGGAGACCCCCAATACAAAAGCGTCTGCAGAAGCCTCTGCAGACGCTTTTTGTTTGCCCGGGGCACCGGGTCATTGTTTTTTGGGGAACACAAAGGGATTGCAGCGGTATACCGCCACCAGATACAGCGTCATGAAGCACCACACCACCGGCTCACAGAGGATCACCGCATTGTAGGCAAAGCGGGGGATGAACACCAGCACGAACACCACCTTGCCCAGGAACTCGATGACACTGGAAAACAGCGGCAGCACCTTTTCGCCCAGGCTCTGCAGGGCATAGCGGGTGGACAGCAGCACCCCCAGCACCGCATAGAAGGGGGAAGTCCAGCGCAGATAGCGTGCGCCGTTTTCCAGCACGAGGGCCTCCGACGAGCCGGACACCATGCGCACCAGCCACTCGGCGCTCACCTGCATCAGCAGCACCGTCACCACCATGACCACCAGCGAATACAGGTAGATCTCCCGCATGCCCTTGCGGATGCGCTCCGGCTGGACTGCGCCGTAATTCTGGGAAACGAAGGTGGACGCCGCATTCGCCATGGCGATGAGCGGCATATCCGTGAAGGCAAACAGCTTGCGGGCCGCCGTGTGTCCGGCGATGGTCAGGGTGCCCAGCCCGTTGATGCCGTACTGCAAGATCACCGAACCGGCAGACACGATGCTGCTCATCAGGCCCATGGAGATGCTCTGGCTGAACAGGTCCCAGTACAGCTTGCGGCCCACGTCCAGATGCTTCCGGCCCGGGATGAGGATGCGCACCCGCGCCATGACATAGAGGATGCACAGCACCACTGACACGCCCTGTGCGATCACGGTAGCCACAGCGGCACCGGCCACGCCCATGCCCATCCCGGCAATGAACCACAGGTCCAGCACCACGTTCAGCGCCGAGCTGAGCAGCAGGAACACCAGCGGCATCACACTGTTGCCGATGGCCCGCAGCAGGCCCGCGCACAGGTTGTAAGCGAACATGACGATGACGCCCAGATCAATGATGATGATGTAGCGGTAGGCATCTTCCAGAATTTCGGCGGGGGTGTCCAGCAGCTCCAGCAGGGGCCGCAGGCCGAAAAAGCCCGCCGTGGTGATGGTCAGCGACGCCACCAGTCCGATGACCAGCGACCCGGCCACCGTGCGCTTGAGCAGGTCCTCGTCCTGAGCGCCGTAGGCGCGCGCTGCCACGATGGCAAGGCCGTTGCCGATGCCAAGGCCGAAGCCCACCAGAAGCTCGTAGATGGCTCCGCAGGAGCCAATGGCAGCAAGGGCGGTGTCGCCCAGCACGTTGCCCACGATCATGGTGTCCACGGTGTTGTACAGCTGCTGGAACAGGTTGGAAATGAGAATGGGCAGCATGAACAGCACCAGACTCCTGAAGATGGGGCCGTGCATCAGGTCTACATTCATCTGGAAGAGGTTCTTCTTCCGGGACTGGGTCTGGGTCATAGGGTTCCTCCAACTTTATTTTTACCGCAAAACAAGGGGCCGCCCGGAAAGCAGTCCCTTGTTTTGTCGTTTTATGCAGTTGCTTTTTACGAAGAAGCTGCCCGCGGCGGCCCCTCTCGTGAAAAGGCAGTCAGAGCGGCCCGCAGGCCGCTCTGACTGCAAAATCAAAAACATTTTTCCGCTGAAAATTGCCAGAGCGCAAGCGGCGGCAATTCCAATCGTGCTCTTTACAGCTCCTGGGTCTCAAAGCCGTGGCCGGTGAGCACCTCCACGCTGGTAAAGCCTGCGGCCTTGATGGCGGCAGCGGCCTCGTCAAAGCCGTAGGTCAGGCTGGCAATGTCGTGGGAATCGGAGGTGATGATCACCTTGCCGCCCATCTTCTGCCACTCACCCAGCAGCCAGGGGCCAGGGTAGAAGTCCTTGCGGTAGCCGCGGTAAACGCCGCCGGTGTTCACTTCCAGCAGGCAGTCGTTGTCCTTTGCGGCCTGCAGAGCCTTGAGAGCAGCGGCCTTGTAGCGGGGCGACTCCTCGTCGAAGAACTCCCCCTTGGCGTTCAGCTTCTTGATCAGGTCGATGTGGGCCAGAATATCCGGCTTGAGGGCGGCCACCTTTTCCACCTCGGCAAAGTAGGCTTCCACAGCGGCCAGCGGGTCGGCGTCGAAGTCGTCGTTGATGCAGTCCCACAGATCCTGCGGGCGGAAGTCGATCTCGTAATACTTGCCGGTGTTCTTGCCGTACAGGTGGTGTGCACTGCCGATCCAGTAATCGTAGCCGGTGCGCTTGTCCTCGCTGAGGATGTCCCACTCGATGCCGCACAGGATGTCCACCTTGCCCTTGTACTCGGCCTTGAGCTTGGCGATGGTGGCCTTGTACTGGGCGGTGCGGCTGGGGCTCATGCAGTATTCGCGGTCGCGCTGGGTGTAGCTATGGCCGGTGAAGCCCAGCGTGGTCAGGCCCTGCGCGCACGCAGCGCTTGCCATATCCTGCAAGGTATTTTTGCCATCGCACATGGTGGAGTGGCAATGGACACTGGACTTCTTATAATCTGCCATAATTGCTTCACTGCATCCTTTCCTGCTTGACCTTATGGTCAATGACGTGTCGTTTTTCCAGTTCACGGGTCACGTCCTCCACCGTGATGCCGGCGCTGACCATCAGCACCAGAACATGGTAGGCCAGATCACTGATCTCATAAACGGTTTCTTCCTTGTCCTCTTTTTCGCCTGCAATGATGACCTCGGTGCACTCTTCGCCCACCTTTTTCAGGATCTTCTCCTTGCCCTTTTCAAACAGGTAGGTGGTGTAGCTGCCCTCTTTGGGGGAATCCTTGCGGCCTTTGATCAGTTCATACAGGCCCTGCCAGCTGAACTGTTTCAGCTCCGGGGAGACGTATACTTCGTTGAAGAAACAGCTCTCGGCCCCGGTGTGGCAGGCCGGGCCGGACTTGACCACTTCCACCACCAGTGCGTCCTTGTCGCAGTCGGCAGTGATGGACACCACCCGCTGCACGTTGCCGCTGGTCTCGCCCTTGCGCCAGATCTCCTGACGGCTGCGGCTCCAGAACACGGTGCGACCTTCGGCAATGGTGAGGGCCAGCGTCTCAGCGTTCATGTACGCGAGGGTAAGCACCTCTTTGGTGTAGTGATCCTGCACGATGGCAGGGATCAGGCCCTTTTCGTCAAATTTCAGTTCCATGGTTGTTTCTCCCTCCCCGGATGGGGATAGTTCTAGTTTAGCGTATTCGGCTTGCAAACGCAAGGGGTACGGCGTATTTTTACAGGCGCATTTCCACGCCATTCTCCGCCAGATATTCCTTCAGGTCCCGGATGGTCAGCAGCTTCTGGTGGAAGATGCCGGCCGCAAGGCCCGCGTCGATGCCCTTGTGGTGGAACAGCTCCAGAAAATCCTCCTTTTTTCCGGCACCGCCGCTGGCGATGATGGGCACGTCTACGCGGGCCGCCACAGCGTCCAGCATTTCCAGATCAAAGCCATTGCGCACGCCGTCGGTGTCGATGCTGTTCAGGCAGATCTCCCCGGCACCGTGGTCCACGCACCAGCGGATCCAGTCCAGCGCATCCCGGCCGGTGTCCTCGCGGCCGCCCTTGGCGAATACCCGGAACTGGCCGTTCACCCGTTTGACATCCGCCGAGAGCACCACGCACTGGTTGCCATAGCGCCGGGCTGCCGCCGGGATCAGGTCGGGGTCGCGCAGGGCACCGGAGTTGACGCTGACCTTGTCGGCACCGCATTTCAGCACCCGGTCAAAGTCCTCCAGCGTGTTGATGCCGCCGCCCACGGTGAGCGGGATGAATACCTCGCTGGCCACCCGGGTGAGGATGTCGGTGAAGAGGGCGCGGCCCTCAAAGCTGGCGGTGATGTCGTAGAACACCAGCTCGTCGGCCCCGGCCGCATTGTACATCCGGGCCATCTCCACGGGGTCGGCCACATCCCGGATGCCCTCAAAGTTCGTGCCCTTGACCACGCGCCCGCTGCGCACGTCCAGGCAGGGGATAATGCGTTTTGTGATCATATCGGTTTCCCCTCCGTTCAATCCTGTACCAGTTGTACGCAGCGTTCAAGGTCCAGTGCGCCGGTGTACAGGCTCTTGCCCAGAATAGCGGCTGCGGTGCCCATCTCTTTCAGTTCCAGCAGCTCCGCCTCGGACGAGATGCCGCCGCTGGCCGTAAAGGCCACGCCGGGCACCTCTGCTGCCAGCTGGCGGTACAGGGCCAGATTGGTGCCCTGCATGGCACCGTCGCAGGCGATATCGGTGTAGATGATGGCGGTGCACCCGGCGTCTGCCAGCCGCCTGCAGAAGTCCACGCCCGGCTCGGCACTGACCTCTTTCCAGCCGTGGATGGCCACATAGCCGTCCTTGGCATCCACGCCCACGGCGATCCTGTCGCCGTATTTTTGCAGCATCCGGGCGGTGAAATCAAAATCCGTCACCGCCACGCTGCCCAGGATGCAGCGGCCCACGCCGAGGGAAAGATAGTTTTCAATGCGTTCCTCGGTGCGGATGCCGCCGCCCACCTCGATGTACAGCCCGCCCTGTTTGGCCAGTGCGGCAATGGTGTCGTAATTGGAAAGGGTGCCGTCCTTCGCGCCGTCCAGGTCGACAACGTGGAGGTTCTTTGCGCCTGCGGTCAAGAACTGCCGTGCCTGGGCACAGGGATCCTCGCCGTATACGGTCATGCGGCTGTAGTCGCCCTGGGTCAGGCGCACCACCTTGCCGCCGCGCAGATCAATGGCTGGAAACAGTTGCATCATATTCTCCTTATAACTCCGCAAACGCTTTCAGGATGCGCAGGCCGGTGTCGCCGCTCTTTTCCGGGTGGAACTGGGTGCCGTACACCTTGCCCGCCCGTACCGCGCCGGTGACCGGGATGGAATACTCGCTGGTCGCCAGTGTACTCTCGGTACAGTTCTTGCCGTAATAGCTGTGGACGTAATATACATACTCGCCCTCGCGGATATACTGGAACAGCGGGTCGTCTTTCACGATGTGCAAAGCGTTCCAGCCGATCTGCGGCACCTTCAGGCTCTTGTCCGTCAGGTCCGGCTCCAGCGGGCACACCTCGCCTTGGATAAATCCCAGGCCCGCGTGTTCGCCGTACTCATAGCTTTTTTCAAACAGCAGCTGCATGCCCAGGCAGATGCCCAGCAGCGGCTTTTTTTCCGCCTCGGCCCGGATGACCGGCACAAGGCCGGTGGCCACCAGCTTGTCCATGGCGTCGCCAAAGGCACCCACGCCGGGCAGGATGAGCCGGTCGGCTTTGCGGATGGTATCGGGGTCGGCGGTAACCACCGTGTCCTGCCCCAGCTGTGCAAGGCTGGATTTCAGGCTGAACAGGTTGCCCACGCCGTAATCAATGATCGCGATCATACCAGCAGTCCTTTCGTGGAGGGGATCTCGTCCTTGTGGGCTTCGTCGATCTTCACCGCCGCGCTCAGCGCGTGACCGGCCCCCTTGAAGCAGGCTTCGAGGATGTGGTGAGTATTTTCGCCCGCAAATTGTACAAAGTGGACGGTGGCGGGCACGCTGCGGGCAAAGCCCAGCCAGAATTCCTTGGCGCACTCCACGTCAAAATCGCCCACCTTCTCGGTGGTGCAGTGGATGTCCCAGTTCAGGGTGCAGCGGCCGGACAGGTCCACCGCGCACAGGATCAGCGCTTCATCCATGGGCAGGTGGAAGCTGCCGTAGCGCTGGATGCCGCGCATATCGCCCAGCGCCCGGGCAAACGCCTGCCCCAGTGCGATGCCCACATCCTCGGTGGTGTGGTGGTAGTCCACCTCCACGTCCCCGTGGCAGGTGAGCACCAGATCGAACCGGCCGTGCCGGGCAAACAGCTCCAGCATGTGGTTCAGGAAGCCGCACCCCGTGTCGATCTCGTAACGGCCGGAGCCGTCCAGATCCAGCGTAAGGTCGATCTGGGTCTCGTTGGTGTTGCGTTCCAGAGAGATCATCCGGTTTTCCATGGTTCATTCCTCCAGAATTTTGTCCAGTGTTTCCACAAGGGCCTGCATCTGCTCCGGCGTGCCGATGGTGATGCGCAGCCAGTTGGCGATGCGGGGTGCGTCAAAATGCCGCACCAGAATGCCGTTTTTCTTCAACTCTTTGTATAGTGTGCCTCCGTCTTTCCGTTCCGTACTTACAAACAGGAAGTTGGACCGGCTGTCCAGCACTGCAAAGCCGCGGGCTTCCAGCTGCTGCTTCGTCCAGCTGCGGGTGTCCACGATGGCGGCACGGGTGCGGTCAAAGTAGGCCGTATCTTCCAGCGCGGCCTGCCCGGCTTTCAGGGTCAGGCGGTTGATGTTGTAGGGGTTCAGGCTGAACTTGACCCGGTTCAGGTCGGCAATGAGCTTTGCATTGCCAATGGCCAGACCCAGCCGGGCACCGGCCAGCTGGCGGGACTTGGAAAAGGTCTGCACCACCAGCAGGTTCTCGTACCGGTCGATGAGGGGCACGCAGCTCTCGCCGCCAAAGTCCACATAGGCCTCGTCCACGATGACCACGTTGTCGGGGTTGGCCTGCAGGATGCCCTCGATGGCGCTGCGCGGCAGGGCAAGGCCGGTGGGGGCGTTGGGGTTGGCGATAACAATGGTCTGGTGCAGGCCATCGTAGTCCTTCGGGTCCAGCGTGAAATCATCCTTCAGCGGGATGATGTGGCTGGGGATGTGCAGCAGCCCGCACCACACGCCGTAGCAGCCGTAGGTGATGTCGGCATAGGCCAGCGGGTGCTGTTCGTCGCAGAAGGCCCGCAGCGCAAAGAACAGGTTCTCGTCGCTGCCGTTGCCGGGCATGATCTGATCCGGCTGCAGGCCAAAATGGGCCGCCGCTGCCCGTAGCAGGTCGGCACAGGCGGGGTCGGAGTAAAGGCGGAGCTTTTCCACCTCGGCTTCACTCACCGCCGCCACCACCGCCGGGCTGGGCAGATAGGGGCTTTCGTTGGTGTTCAGTTTGATGTACTGCTGGTCCTGCGGCTGTTCGCCCGGCGTATAGGGGGTGACAGCGGACAGGGTGGGGGAAAGAAAACGGCTCATGAACAATATCCTCCAGTTTTCTTTTATCGGCAAGCGGCCTCGCCCTCTCAGGCCGCTTTGCGTCCAGCTTGCTCCCCTTTCTGTCGCTTACGCAACATCTTCCCCCGACCGGGGGAAGTCTGTCAAAGGGAGAGCCAAGAACCTGGCCGAAACGTTTCTTGCCTCCCCCTTTGGGGGAGGTGGCACGGCGTAAGCCGTGACGGAGAGGGCGAGCCTCTTTTACTTCTCGTACCGGATGGTCACGCTCTTTGCGTGGGCGTGCAGGCCCTCGCGCTCCGCAAAGTCGGCAATGCGGGGGGCCACTTCGCCCAGTGCCTCGCGGGTGTAGTAGAGGAAGCTGGACTTCTTGACGAAGTCGTCCACGCCCAGCGGGCTGGAGAAGCGGGCCGTGCCGCTGGTGGGCAGGGTGTGGTTGGGGCCGGCGAAGTAATCGCCCAGTGCCTCCGGCACGTTGCGGCCCAGGAAGATGCTGCCCGCGTTTTTGATCTCGTTCAGCACGCCGAAGGGGTCCTCCACGCACACTTCCAGATGCTCCGGGGCGATGATGTTGCAGGCTTCGATGGCCTTGTGCAGGTCGGTGCAGACGATGATCTTGCCGTTGTCGTCCACGCTGGCGCGGGCGATGGCGGCGCGGGGCAGCTGAGGGATCTGCACTTCCAGCTCGGCCTGCACGGCCTTGGCGAGGTCGGCGCTGTCGGTGACCAGCACGGGGCTGGCCAGCTTGTCGTGCTCGGCCTGGCTCAGCAGGTCGGCGGCCACCCAGGCGGGGTTGCAGCCGCCGTCGGCCAGCACCAGGATCTCGCTGGGGCCTGCGATCATATCAATGCCCACCTTGCCGAACACCTTGCGCTTGGCGGTAGCCACATAGATGTTGCCGGGGCCCACGATCTTGTCCACGGCAGGGATGCTCTGGGTGCCGTAGGCCAGCGCCGCCACAGCCTGTGCGCCGCCGGTCTTGAAAATTTTGGTCACGCCTGCCGTGGCGGCGGCGGCCAGAATGACCGGGTTCACCTTGCCGTCCTTCCCGGCGGGGGTGGTCATGACGATCTCGGCCACGCCCGCCACCTTGGCGGGGATCACATCCATAAGCACGGTGGAGGGGTAAGCCGCCGTGCCGCCGGGCACATACACGCCCGCCTTTTCAATGGGGGTGTACTTCTGCCCCAGCACGATGCCGGGCTTATCGTTCACCACAAAGTTCTTGTGCACCTGCTGGCGGTGGAAGTTCTCGATGTTGGCCGCCGCCTGCCGCAGGGTCTCGAGGAAATAGGGGTCCATGCCCGCAAAGGCCTCGTCGATCTCTTCCTGTGTGACCTGCAGGTTTTCAATGACAGCTCCGTCAAATTTCAGGGCGTAGTCCTTCAGGGCCTCGTCGCCCCGGGCACGCACATCGGCAATGATGCCGTCCACCACGTCCTCCACGTTCTTCTCGGCGCGGATGTCGCGGTTCAGGATCTCTTCGGGCTTCAGCTCGTCGAAGTTGTACAGCTTGATCATTTTGCTTCCTCCTTGTTCTGCAGCTGCGCCCGCAGCTTTTCCAGCATGGTGTCCATTTCAGCATGCTTGAACTGGTAGCTCGCCTTGTTGGCAATGAACCGGGCCGAGATGGGCAAAAATTCGGTGACCACCTTCAGGCCGTTCTCCCGCAGGGTGGTGCCGGTCTCCACGATATCCACGATGACATCCGACAGGCCCAGGATCGGGGCCAGCTCGATGGAGCCGTTCAGCTTGATGATGTCGATGTCCCGCCCCTGCGAGGCGTAGTAGGCTTTTGCAATGTTGACGAATTTGGTGGCTACCCGCACCGGTCGGCCAGGGTCGTCCTGATAATCGGCCGGGGCCGCCACGCACATGCGGCATTTGCCAAGACCGGTGTCCAGCAGCTCGTACACGTCAGCTTCCGCCTCGGTGAGGATGTCCTTGCCCACGATGCCCACATCCGCCGCGCCGTGTTCGACGTAGATGGCCACATCGCTGGGCTTGACGAGGAAGTAGCGGATGCCGGCCGCCGGGTTCTCCACCACCAGCTTGCGGGTGGCGTTGTAGTCCTCCGGGCAGCCGTAGCCGATGCCGGCCAGCAGATTGTAGACCTTGTCGCCCAGACGGCCCTTGGGCAGGGCTACGTTCAGCATCACCTTGTCGGTGCTGTTCTTCTGCACCGGCGGCAGGGGAGCGCTCAGGCGGTCCAGCTCGTCCAGGTAGACCGCAAAGCCAATGGCACCGGCCCCGGGGGTGAACTGCTGCATCAGCAGGTCGTACCGGCCGCCCTTGAGCAGGGGGCGGGGCAGGGCTTTGAGGTAGCCCTGAAAAACAAGGCCGTTGTAGTATTCCATCTCACCGGCCAGGGTCAGGTCCAGCCGGATGGCACCGCCCGCCTGTTCCAGCGGCCCGGCCAGCCCCTGCAGCTCTGCCACTGCGGCCCGCATGGCCTCGTTGCGGCACAGGGCTTCGGCACGGGGCAGGGTGTCGGCGTAGCCGCCGCAGAGGGTCAGCACCCGGCACAGGGTGTCGGCGGCGTCCTCGTCCAGCCCGGCGGCGAGGGCAGCGGCCCGCAGCTCGTGGGCGTTTTTCTGGCCCAGCTTGCGCAGCAGGCCCGCGCGGGCGTCCTCCGGCACCTGCAAAGCATCAAGCAGGCCGAACAGATAGCCCATGTGGCTCACTTCCAGCACCCAGTCGGTGCCCAGCTGCCCCAGCGACTGCGCCGCAAGACACACGGCCTGCTGCACTTCCGCTTCGCCCACACCGCCCAGAAATTCCAGACCCATCTGGCCGATCTCCTTGAAGGTGTGGCTCTCTGCCGAGGGGCGGTAGACGTTTTCGTGGTAGTAGTAGCGCAGCGTCTCGCCGGGGGCGGGCTGCGCCGTTTTGGCAATGGAAAGGGTCACATCCGGCTTGAGAGCCAGCAGACGGCCGTCCAGGTCGGTGAAGGTGATGACCTGCTCCGACGAAAGAAAGCTGCGGTTGGCCTGATACAGGCTGTACTCCTCAAACCGGCCCATGTGGTACTTGCGGCACCCTGCGGCCTCGTACAGCGCCCGCAGTGCAAAGGAGGCACGCTCCTTGGGCTGCAGCGTCGAAAGATCAAATTCCATGTCGGTTCCCCCCTGTTCTTCTTACACCATCCTGCACCGGTCCTCCCGGCCGGTGGGTGCGGCGCCTTCCGCACACAATGGGCACACCCGGGTGTGTTCTGTCTTTATTTTACTTTATCTTAGTAAAGTTGTAAAGCGGGAAAGTGACAGTGTTTGCAGCTCCATCTTACATTTTTTCGGTGCGTTTGTACAGAAAGGCGAAAATGTTTCACCGCCGGGCCACAAGAGTTGACGGCGGGCGAACACAAAAAAGCCACCCGCAGTCTCCTGCGGATGGCTCTGTCAGCACATCTTAACCCAGCAGCTCCAGCACACCGGCCTTGGGACGGGCACCCACGGCCTGACGCACCAGCTTGCCCTGCTCGAACACCAGCAGGGTGGGGATGCTCATCACCCCGAACTGTGCCGCCAGATCCGGCTGCTCGTCCACATTCACCTTGCCCACCTTGACGTCGGTGCGCTCTTCGGCCACCTCATCCACGATGGGGCTGAGCATGCGGCAGGGGCCGCACCAGCTGGCCCAGAAATCCAGCAGCACCGGCTTGTCGCTGTGCAGCACTTCCTGCGCAAAGTTTTCGGTCGTAATGGTCACAACTGCCATATTTTATCCCTCCGTAAAAGGTGTTTGTTTTTTCTGACAGCATCAGTATACCCCGGATGCCGCATGTTTTTCCGTGACCGGGTCACATAAAAAACGCGCCGCCGGGCACTCAGGCACGGCAGCGCGCTGCAAAATCGGTTTTACTTGTTCAGCATCTCATGTGCGGTCTTGCAGATGGTGGCAGCATCCAGGCCGTACTTTGCCAGCAGGTCCCAGGCAGGGCCGGAGCAGCCGAACACATCCTGCACGCCCACGCGGCGCACGGGGGTGGGCAGCTTCTCGGACAGGACGGCGCACACGGCTTCGCCCAGACCGCCGATGACGTTGTGCTCCTCGGCGGTGATCACCTTGCCGCACTCTTTGGCCGCCTTCAGGACGATCTCCTCGTCCAGCGGCTTGATGGTGTGGATGTTGATGACGCGGGCATGGATGCCCTCGGCGGCCAGCTGCTCGGCAGCGATGCGGGCCTCGTTGACCATCAGGCCGGTGGCGATGATGGCAATGTCATTGCCCTCGGTGATCTGCTCGCCCTTGCCGATCTCAAAGTGGTAGTTGTCGGCATCGTGGAACACAGGCACCGCCAGACGGCCAAAGCGCAGGTAGACCGGGCCTTCCATGGCGTAGGCGGCACGCACAGCGGCGCGGGCCTCCACGTCATCGGCGGGGCAGATGACGGTCATGCCGGGGATGCTGCGCATGAGGGCAAAGTCCTCGCAGCACTGATGGGATGCACCGTCCTCACCCACCGAGATGCCGCCGTGGGTGGCACCGATCTTCACGTTCAGGTGGGGGTAGCCGATGGAGTTGCGCACCTGCTCAAAGGCACGGCCGGCGGCAAACATGGCAAAGCTGGAAACAAAGGGCACATAGCCCATGGTGGACAGGCCGGCGGCCACGCCCATCATGTTGCCCTCAGCAATGCCGCAGTCAAAGTGGCGGTCCGGATAAGCCTTGCGGAACATGCCGGTCTTGGTGGCGGCAGCCAGGTCAGCGTCCAGCACCACCAGGTCGTCGTGGCCCTCAGCGGCCAGCTCCTTCAGGGTGTTGCCGTAGCTTTCACGGGTAGCGATCTTTTTCACGTCTGCCATCTTACTTCTCCTCCTGTTCCAGCGCGGCGTAGGCGGCGTTCAGTTCTTCCATAGCGACCTTGTATTCGTCGTCGTTGGGGCCCTTGCCGTGCCAGTCCACGGAGTTGGTCATAAAGGAAACGCCCTTGCCCTTGGTGGTGTCCATGATGATGCAGGTGGGCTTGTCGTTCTCGGCATGGAAAGCCTGGATGGCGGCCTCGATCTGGTCATAGTCGTGGCCATTGATGGTCAGCACGTTGAAGTTGAAGGCCTTCATCTTCTCTTCCAGCGGTTCGCTGCTCATGACCGTCTCGGTGGAGCCGTCGATCTGCAGGCGGTTGCGGTCCAGGAACACGCACAGGTTGCTCAGGCCGTAGTGGGCGGCAAACATAAAGGCCTCCCAGCACTCACCCTCTTCCACCTCGCCGTCACCCACGATGGCAAACACGTTGATGGGCTTGCCTGCGTGCTTGGCACCCAGTGCCATGCCGCAGGCTGCAGAGATGCCCTGGCCCAGACTGCCGGTGGACATGTCCACACCCGGTGTCTCGTTCATGTTGGGGTGGCCCTGCAGGTAGCTGCCGATCTTGCGCAGGGTCTTGAGGTCCTCCACCGGGAAGTAGCCGCGCTCTGCCAGAGCAGCGTACAGTGCCGGAGCGGCATGGCCCTTGGACAGCACCAGACGGTCGCGGTCGGCCATCTTGGGGTCCTTCGGGTCGATGTTCATTTCCACGAAATAGAGGTAGCTCAGCAGCTCGGCGATGTCCAGACTGCCGCCCGGATGACCGCACTTTGCGCTGTGCGTGCCCTCGATCACGCCCATGCGGATGTGACAGGCGTGCTTTGCCAGGGTAAGTTTTTCTGCATTTGTCATGATGGTCCTCCCGTATGAACCTCAGATTTGCAAGCGTTCCAAAAAAGCCATTTTACGCCCTGCCGGGCAGGTGTGTCCCAGCAGCGCACTCTTTTTCAAGTTTATATTAGCTATTCTACGCAAAAAGGTCAAGTTCCTTCATGCAAAATGTACATACACGGGGGAAATCTTGCCCGAAAAGTTCCGCTTTTTGGTCAATTTGCGGGTCGTTTGCCGCATCTTGACAGCCGCCGGGGCATTTGCTATAATTTTGTCAAAATCCGGCACGGAGCCGGGTGTGCGGGCAGAAGCCCGTTTTCTCCATACAGGAGAACTTTTTATCCAGAGCATTTTTTCAAAAGACGCCACGAAGGGGTCTGTTTCCGGTCGGAAGGCCGGGAGCAGGCCCCTTTTTTGTGCAAAGGAGGACTTTTTCATGAACACCAAGACTGTTTCGCCCGCCCGCCGCATCGTGCTGGCGGCATTGTTCCTTGCGCTGGCCTTCCTGCTGCCCATGGTCACCGGCCATGTGCCGCAGGTGGGCAACATGCTGTGCCCCATGCATTTTCCCATTCTGCTGTGCGGCTTTGTGCTGGGCGGCCCCTGGGGGCTGGCCGTGGGCTTTGTGGCTCCGCTGCTGCGCTCGGTGCTGTTCGGCATGCCGCCGATGTTTCCCATCGCCGTCTCCATGGCCTTTGAGCTGGCCGCCTACGGCCTTGTGTCCGGCCTTGTCTGGCGCAGAGTGAAGCACACCCTGCCCATGATGTATGCCGCTCTCGTCACCGCCATGGTGGCGGGGCGTCTGGTGTGGGGTGCTGTGCGCTTCGTGCTGGCAGGCCTGACCGGCAGCAGCTTCCCGTTCAGCGCGTTTCTGTCCGGTGCCTTGCTCACCGCCGTGCCGGGCATCCTGGCCCAGCTGGTGCTGATCCCCCTGATCCTCACGGCCCTGCAAAAGGCAGGGTTTATGGACTAAGGCACCCCCACTGCAAAAAAGAAGCCCCTGCACCGTCTCGTGCAAGGGCTTCTTGATTTTTATAGGGGAGGGGCTCAGGCGTGGAGGAACTCCGGCAGGGGCTTGCCCTGCTTGAGCCACTGGTGATACTCGGCGGTGGCGGCAAACTCCACGTCACCGGCAGAGTTCAGGGCCGTCTCCACAGAGTCCTGCACCACGCCGATGATGAAGCCGACACCTACCATCTGCATGGCAACATCATTGGAGATGCCGAACAGGGAGCAGGCCATGGGGATCAGCAGCAGGGAGCCGCCGGCCACGCCGGAAGCACCGCAGGCACCCAGAGCGCTCATGGCGCTCAGCACGATGGCGGCCGGCAGGGACACCTGAATGCCCAGCGTGTTGGCGGCGGCCAGCGTCATGATAGTGATGGTGATGGCGGCACCGTCCATGTTGATGGTGGCACCCAGCGGGATGGACACGGAATACATGTCCTTATCCAGCCCCAGCTTCTCACACAGGGCCATATTCACGGGGATGTTGGCAGCAGAGCTGCGGGTAAAGAAGGCGGTGAGGCCGGACTCCTTCAGGCAGCGGAACACCAGCGGGTACGGGTTGCAGTGCAGGTAGATAAACATGATGAACGGCGAAACGATGAGGGCCATGAACAGCATGGTGCCCACCAGCAGGGCCAGCAGCTTGCCGTACTGGGTAAAGATGGCCAGGCCGTTGCCGGAAACGTTGGTGTACACCAGACCCATGATGCCGAAGGGTGCCAGATTGATGATCCAGCGCACGATCTGGGACACCGCATCGGCGGTGTTGGCCATAAAGGTCTTGGTGCTCTCAGAGCCGATGCCCTTCATGGCAATGCCGAACATGCAGGCCCAGAACAGGATGCCGATGTAGTTGCCGTTCATGATGGCCGCCACGGGGTTGGCCACAAAGTTGGTGAGCAGGGTGCTCATCACTTCGCCCAGACCCTGGGGCACCACGTCGGACTGGGCGGCATCGGCCAGCACGACGGTCACCGGGAACAGGAAGCTGGTCACCACCGCAATGGCAGCGGCCAGGAAGGTGGTGAGCATGTACAGCCAGATCACCGTGCCAAAGCGGCGGTCCAGCCTGGAAGAACCCTGTGCCAGGGCGCTTGCCACGATCACGAACACCAGCACCGGGGCAATGCCCTTCAATGCGCCGACGAACAGGTTGCCGAACTCAGCCACCCAACCGGCACCCGGGGCCACCAGTGCCAGCACCACGCCGACTGCCAGGCCGACGAGGATGCGCAGGATCAGACTGATGCCGTTGTATTTTGCAACAGCAGCTTTCAGGGTCTTCATACTATGATAACACTCCTCTTTATGCTGTACGCCTCATGCGTACAGTTTTCTGTCTCTTACCCAAGAACAAGTGTCATTATAGCACAGACGGCCCAAAAGAGGAAGTATTTCCAGGCATTTTTCTCTCTCGTTTTCCAATTTTTGTGAACTTTTATTTTTTCGCCCCGAAAACTGTATTTGTATAAAATACAGTTTTGCAGTTTTGACGACAAAAAAGCACCCCCTGCCCCGGGGCCGGGCCCTCGGGGCAAAGGGTGCTATGCTGTGTTTTTGGCTCAACTGTGCTGCTGGGTCAGGGCCAGCTTCTGGTAGGCGATGCGGGGCGTTCCGTCCGCCACATGGATGATGCCGCAGCGCGTAAAGCCGTTCTTTTCCAGCAGATGCTGCATGATCTGGTTGTCGGCATGGGTGTCCGCCCGCAGGCTCTGGCAGTGCTCCAGACACCACTCAATGACCGCCGAAGCCACCCCCTTGCTCTTGCCGGAGGAGGCCAGCCGGTGGATGGTGCCATAGGGCAGGGTATCGTTCAGCCATGCACCGCCCTCGATCACCTGATAGGTGGGGTCCGCCCCCAGAATGAAAGCGAACACGCCCAGCAGCTGGCCGTTGATTACATACACGAACAGCCGGTTGGAGTCGATGTCCTCCTCCAGAAGCTCCTGCGGGGGAAAGTTGTCGCCCCACTGGGTGGGGTTGCCCGAAGCCGCCATGGCTTCCCGCGCATGGGCATAGATCTGCAGGATCTGCGGCAGATCTCCTCTCACTGCTCCACGAAACATCTGTTTACACCCTCTTATCCTGCCGCATATTCTCCGCAAGGAAGGCGCGGCACAGCTTTGTTGCACTTGTTATTATACTACATCCTGCCAGAAAACACCAGTTTTTTGTGCATCGGCACAACTGCAAAAAAGCAGGGCACCGTGCGTCTCACACCGGTGCCCTGCTCAGGGGGGAAAGTGATTCTCTTGCCTGGAATGCTCAGGCCGTGGTCCGGCTGCGGACTGCGCGCACCTGACGGTACTCACGGGGGCTCAGGCCGTAGCGCTCGTGGAACAGACGATAAAAATAGCTGGTGTTCTCGTAACCCACCTGAGCAATGATCTGCTGGATGTTCAGATCGCTGCGGCGCAGCAGGCGGGCCGCCGTCTCCATGCGGTGCCTCTGCAGCAGCTCCTTGTAGGTCTTGCCGGTCTGCGCACGCACGCACTCGCTGACGTATGCCAGCGAAACGCCATAGGCCCGCGCCACGTTGGACAGGCTGGCCTCGCGGTAATTCTGGGTGATCTCCTGCAGAGCCGCCCGCACCAGCGCGTCGCGGCTGACGGCTTCCGTGCGGCTCTCCAGCATCTCGTTCTTGGTCTGCATCATCTGGATCTCCTCTGTAACGGTGCGGCGGGCGGGGACTGGGGGAAGCCGGACACCCGCCGCACGGGAACTGCAGGTCTTGCTTGAAGGCCCTTACACTTCGTATACGAAACACGGTCCCGGAAGATTGCACGAAATGATAAAAATTTTTGAATTATTTTTCCCAGCAAAAAGGGCCGCCTGTGCACGAACTGCACAGCGCGGCCCATCTGGAAGAAAATGAGGAAAATCGCTTGATCAAAACATGCTCTCGTCCTTGTAACGGCCGGTGCGCACGAACTGCACCCACTCGGCCACGTTCACCGCGTGGTCGCCGATGCGTTCCAGATATTTGATCACCATCAGCAGGTCCAGCGCAGCGTCCACCTTAGCGGGGTCGGCTGCGATCTCCTGCGCGAGGGTGTGCTTGATGGCATTGAAGTCAAAGTCCACGGCGTCGTCGGCCGCAATGACCTTGCGGGCGGCCAGCTCGTCCTCCGCGGTCAGTGCCGCCATGGCGTCCTGGATCATCTGGTATGCCTTGCGGCCCATGGCAATGGCCTGGCTCACCGCCGGGTCGCCCTCCTTGCGCACGGTGACCAGATGCGGGATGATCTCGGCAATGTCCGAAGCATGGTCGCCGATGCGCTCAATGTCGGTGACCACCTTCATGGCGGTGGAGATGC
>OGCM01001532.1_pt1 | contig 27192 bp, 26 predicted proteins | sample 1570151 | NCBI WGS metagenome assembly OGCM01 (sample SAMEA4370582, study PRJEB24528) | human gut metagenome
AATGCAGGAGTATCCTCATACCGCAGAGGGTAGGCTTCAGCCAGGCGGCCGGAAGGATTTATTTTTCCTGTAAGGATATCCAGGATCGCACCGGCACCTGCTTCTCCGCCCAGATAGCCATGAAGGATCGCCTTTAAACAGTGCTGCCAAGGCATTTCAATACTGGATCCGGCACTTAAAATACCCACAATATTTTCATTTACCTTTACTAATTCATTTAACAGCAGGATCTGATTTTGTGGCAGGCGCATGTGTTCACGGTCTTTCCCCTCTGACTCGCTGATCTCATCAAGTCCAAAACAGTAAAGAACCACCTCTGCCCCGGCAGCTGCTTCCAAGGCTTCTTTTTCCAAAGCTGCATCCGGTTTCCCATCACGGGTATATCCATGAACCTTACTTACTACCTGCAGGTCATACTCATGGATCAGCTGGTCCATAGACTCTACTTCAAAAGGATTTACCATAGAAGAGCCGGCGCCCTGATAACGTGGAACAAAGGCAAAATCACCAATGAGAGCCACCTTTGTTTTTTCTTTTAATGGAAGGATATTTCTCTCATTCTTTAAAAGCACCGCACTTTCTGCTGCTGCCCTTTTTGCTAATGCATGGTGGGACTTTTGATCAAAATCTGTCTTTTTTGTTTCCTCTTTTTTGCTAAGATCTAGTACCGCATCTAAGACCTGATCTACACAGAGATCGAAAGCTTCCATGGAAAGACGGCCTTCTTTTACGGCTGTAACTAACTCCCTGGCGGAAGAAAGCCCCGGTGCCGGCATTTCCAGATCTGACTGGCACATGACCCCTTTTACATGGTCATTAGAACCACCCCAGTCAGTAACTACCAGTCCGTCAAAGCCCCATTCCTTTCGTAAAATGTCTACCAGAAGCTTTTTATTTTCATTGGCATATTCTTCATTTACCTCATTGTAGCTGGTCATAATGGCTTTGGCATGTCCCTCTTTTACTGCAATCTCAAAACCAGTCAGGTAGATCTCCCTAAGAGTCCGTTCATCTACCACTGCATTCATAGCCATGCGCCGCTCTTCCTGGCTGTTTACTGCAAAATGTTTGGGGCATGCATACACTCCCTGGCTCTGGATGCCCCGCACATAAGCAGCTGCCATTTTTCCTGCAAGATAAGGATCTTCGGAAAAATATTCAAAGTTTCTTCCGCAAAGAGGACTTCTTTTCATATTAAGCCCCGGTCCCAGTACGATATTGACATCCTGGGCTGCTGCCTCTTCTCCCAGTGCTTTTCCAATCTCTTCCCCAAGGTTCGGATCCCAGCTGTTAGCGATAGTCGCCGCTGTAGGAAAACAGGTTGCCTTTAAAGAGGCATTTAATCCCAGATGATCCCCGGCTCCTGCCTGTTTGCGGATGCCGTGAGGACCGTCAGAAAGGAAAATGGACGGGATCTTAAGGCGTGGAATGTCCCGGGTCTGCCATACTGTCTTGCCGCTTAAAAGAGCTGCCTTTTCCTCCGGTGTTAATTTTGAAAGTAATTCCTCATGCTTCATATCATTTCCTCTTTAATAACTGTATTTCTTTCATTTCCTGGCATTTATTTGCAGCACCTATTATATCAAACTAATTACCATATGACACTTTTTAAGCAAAAAAATAGAAAAATCTTCAAGGCGTGAATTAAAAAAGGTATTCCGCAGATCATTTTTCATGATCCCGGAATACCTTTTTACTTATCTGACTTATCTGACAGAAACTACTATCCGATCAGACTCATTAAATGTCCCACAAATGCACCTCCCGGTGTACCAATAATATTACCCAGAAGTGCCATAAGAATACCTACCGGAACTAAAGCACTACTGTATGCGCCTGCAAGTACAGGTGCAGTAGCAGTTCCACCAACGTTTGCTAAAGATGCAACGGCACAGGTAAAGATATCCATTTTGATCACCTTTGCAAGAATGACCATAACAGCTACATGGATCAGAAGGATCAGGAAGCCGGCTGCCAGCCACACAGGTGCATTACCCATAGCAGAAATATCTGCTCTGGAAGCGATCAGGGCAATCTCAACATAAAGGATGATATTAGATACCTCTTCTGTTCCTTTTAATTTTCCAAATGGAGTCATAGCCACCAGCAGGCCTACAGCAGTTACCAGAAGAACAGTCCAGGTTGCACTGTCAAAAACAGGCAGTGCATTTGCAACCATACTTCCTACATCCTTGGAAATAGCAGAAATGAAGAAAGATACTCCAACTAAAAGAAGCATGCTCTTCCATGTAAGAGGTTTGGTGTTCGCTTTTGCCTCCTCTTCCAGGGAAGCGCCAACTTCATTGATCAGACGTACATCTGCTTTGGTCCATGCGTTAAATTCCTTTGAAAAGTTAATGACCCACAGAAGGAACATAACATACATTACCGCACAAACAGAGTCGATTACCAGTGAATATGCCATGCTTTCCTCACTTACATCTAAAACCGCCTGTACAGCCAGCATATTTCCACTTCCGCCTAACCAGCTTCCACACAATGCCCCCAGCGCTTTCCAGCTGTCCGGACCTAACATTTTATGGAAAATAGCATAACTTACTATAAAACCAGTACAGATAGAAAGGCTGGCTGCAAAGAAACCAATAAGCATTTTCGGTCCTAATTTAATGATCTTCTTAAGATCACAGCGCAGCAGCATTAAAAACAACATTGCATACAGCAGTGGGTTTTTTACTGCCTTATAAGTTGCAGCAGTATCTTCCAAGTTCCACATTTTCATAGTACATAAAAGCATCATACCTAAGTAGAGCAACACAATAGGCGGTGCAAACTTAAAAAATTTCTGTGCGCCTTTTCCCTTCAGGTATACAGGAAGATTGACTAAAATCGCTGCAAGCAGCATCAAAGTGCCAAGATAGATAAAACCGTCATGAATCATTTGTAAACTCCCATTCTGCTGTCATCTTGTGACAGCCTCTTTTTCTCTTAGGAGCAAGTCAAAATAACCGGTTATGATTTTACTGCCCCTCCTTCTCCTTTTTATGTTCTGCCGGAATCTTCCTGTTCCCGATTTTGTGAGAAGAGACTCCGGGAAAACATTTTATAATACCGATATAAGAACTGGCTAAAAGGCAAAAAAAGGTCCAGAAGATTTTTCTGGACTTGTAAATTACATTTGAATTTTTGTAACTTCCCTACCCCTAACCACTTCTTTTGACTTTCTCCTTCCTTATTATAAGTTATAATACGCAGAAAGTCAATTTTAACGATTTCTCAACAAGACTTCCTATAGCCTTCTTATAGGGATTTCTTAACAAAATTTACTTTAGAAAAAAATCCCCAAACACCTGCGAGAGTCATTCCCATAGTAATAAATTCTGCTGCCGGAAAAGCCAGCCATATACCGGTCATCCCCCAAACTGCAGACATAATAAAGGCCGAAAGAAGGATCATAACAAATCCACGGGAAACGGAAGCTGTGAATGCCCATTTAACTGACTCCACCGCACTTAATATACCTGTTCCTACTATATTGATACCGGCAAAAAAGAAACCAATAAAATACAATTTCAGACCAAATCTGGCCATAGCCGCCAGTTCTTCGTTATGTTCCTGGTTAAAAATACCAGCAATTGGTTCCGACCACAAATAGATCACAGCATATATACATACAGCCGTAACTGCTGCTGTCCTTAAACTAAGGCCTATTACTTTCTCTAAAGCCTTTTTATCTGCCTGTCCATAGAAACTGCTAAGCAGAGGCTGGGAGCCCTGGGATATGCCGTTAAACAGAGCTACTGCCACCAGAGAGATATTGGCTACTACACCATAGGCTGCAACACCGGTATTTCCAGCCAACCGCAATATGATCAAATTAAAAGCTGTAGTGATCACACCGGAAGATATCTCTCCTACAAAAGCAGAAACTCCCACCTGACAGGAAAAAATAAGCCTTTTTAACGATGGTATTACCGGCAAAAAAGATACGGTACACTTTTTTGAACGAAAATGCAGCTGACAGATTAAAATACCTACTACTGGTGAAAGAGCTGTTGCAAGGGCTGCTCCCGGCATATCCATACCAAATGGGAACATCAGAATATAGTCGAATACAATGTTAAACAGACTGCTAAACAGTGTAGCCATCATAGCGATCATAGGGCTTCCATCATTTCGTACAAAGGCATTACATATATGATTCCACATAAATAGTGGGGCAAATGTCATAAAAATGCGGGTATAGCTTCTTCCTGTTGCTATGATCTGTTCATCTCCACCCATAAGCCTGATCACCTGGTCTGGGTAGAAGATACCGGCTGCAATAAATATAAGACTGATGATACCGGCCCAGAGCAGTGCATGAAAGAAATAGCTTTCTGCCTCTGGATTTTTCTTATTTCTCTCTATCACAAAACGGATAGCAGAACCTACACCGATCATAGCTCCAATGGCAAAGATCAGATTATATACAGGAAGTACCAAATTTAATGCTGTAATACCATCAGCTCCTACTGCTTTTGATATAAAATAAGTATCTGCAAGAATATACAAGGACATACCCAGCATGCCTAACATATTCTGGGATACATAGCGGATAAACTGTTTTTTGATATCCATATAACTGCTTCTCCTCTTTTGCATTTTTTACACTGAATGGTATTATAGATGTTTTTTCTGATTCTGTAAATGACCATGGTATCAACAAACAAAAATACCGCAAAACAGGAAACATTTTACTGCCTGCTTTGCGGTAATAGATTTATATGCAGTTATTTACTTTAAAATAAGATTAAACTGCTGCCAGTGTCTTTCCTAATTCCTTACACTTAGCTAATGCATCATCATCTGGAGTTTCCTGGGTAATAATGCCTTCTCCGCATGCAACTTCTGCGCCTGCTGCCTTCATACGGTCTTCCCAGTCACGCATCCACTGTCCATCACCCCAGCCATAAGAGCCAAACAGACCGATGGTCTTTCCTGATGCAAATCCTTCTACCTCAGCTACGAATGGTTCCATCTCATCTTCTTCGATAACTTCAGCTCCCATTGCAGGGCATCCTAATGCAAATGCTTTTGCATCCTTCAGGTCAGCTGCAGATACTGCAGATACTTCAGCCAGTTTTGCTTTCTTTCCAGCTTCTTCAATTCCCTGTGCTACTGCCTGTGCCATAGCCTCTGTGTTGCCTGTCTGTGACCAGTAAACTACCATGATTTCGTCCATTTTTTTCTTCCTCCTATACTGCCATTAATTTACGTGAATGTAAATCATACAGCTCCATGATGTTTTTAACAGTCATTCCTGATGATACCATATGGATCACTTTTTCCCTTGCCTGATCGTATCCGGCAAATACCTTCCGGCATTCTTCCAGATTGGAATATACCTTCCAGTATCCGATATACAGCGGATTTTGTCCCCGGTTTTCAATAAAACCAATGACATCTTCCGGCGGATATCCAAGGAGTAATCCGATCTCATGAGGGAAATCACCTTTGCCTTCCATGTGAGCACGGTAGCGTTCTGATACGCGATAGAGGATCTTGGAAAGTATACATCCGCTGCATCCAAACTCTTCCATCAGCTTTTTCACCTTCTCTGTTCTTAAATAAGCTTCCAGTTTTTCCCGTACATATAAAAGAAAAGTAATACGGTCATCAGACTCATAAAGGACATAGCAGGAAACAGCACTGGAACGGAACAACCGCAATACTGCGCTGCGAAATCTCTTGTCTACAGTAAGAAGATTGGATATCTTACGTCCTGTAAGTAATGGTGCACACTGAAGTGCGATCTGGATCTCCAGTTCCTGCCTGTTTAAGCCAAGCATCAGATCAAGGGTTTCTTTACTCATAGGATACCTCATTTACAACTGTTAAAATATAAGTTAGTCTTAGCTAACATCCTTGTATATCGTATCAGATAAAATTGGAAAAAACAAGTAGTGTTACAGGTAACTTTTCTCAATTAAAACATTTCTCATTAAGCTCAGTATTCCCAATATGATGTTTTCAATGTACATTTTTCAGGAAAATTCAAAAACTTCCGTGATCTACTTATAATAAACGATTGTAAGAAACTGACCTTTATGAATCGTATCAGAGCGAAGGGAATTCATTCGTTTTAATTCCCTGATGTATTCTTCTGTAGACATACGGCTTCCCTTTTTGTACTGTCTGGCGATATTCCACAAATTATCCCCGTCTTTGATCTCGACGCTCTTATAATAGGGACTGACAGTCATAGGTTCTTCTTCTGCCATTGATGTAAGCATACTCCGTCCTGTGAGAATAGCAACAAACAGAAGCATAATAAAACACCCTGTTAAAAACCGTTTTCTTACTAATCTTCTTCTCCTCATAACGTTTCCTCCTACTCATTTGTATACTCGTCCAACACAGATACGAACATTTGTTCTCATCGTGTCTATACTATAACATCAGAACATATGTTTGTCAATGGCGTGAACGCAAAAAATCGAACAAAGGTTTGCATTTTTATCGAACATATGTTACTATAGTATCAGTAAAAGATTATTACAAAACAGAAGGGGGAACTTTCATGGCCCAGGATAAACTTACTGCGAAACAACAGGAAATTTTAGAATACATAAAGAATACGATCTTAAAGAAGGGATATCCACCAGCTGTCCGTGACATCTGCGAAGCTGTGAAATTAAAGTCCACTTCTTCTGTCCATTCTCATCTGTCAGCTCTGGAAGAAAAAGGATATATCCATCGTGATCCTACCAAGCCGAGAGCAATTGAGATCCTGGATGATACTTTTAATTTTAACCGGAAAGAAATGGTGAACATCCCTGTGATCGGTACGGTTGCAGCCGGAGAACCGATCCTTGCAGAGGAACATATCGAAAGTTATTTTCCGTTCCCGGCAGAGTCTCTTCCAAACGCAGAGACCTTTATGCTTCATGTAAAAGGTGAAAGTATGGTAAACGCAGGTATCCTTCCTGGGGATCAGCTGATCGTGGAACAGTGTCCAACTGCTGAAAATGGGGAGATCGTGGTTGCCCTTTTAGACGACTCCGCTACTGTAAAACGTTTCTTCAAGGAAAAAGACCACTACCGCCTACAGCCTGAAAATGATACCATGGATCCTATTATCACAGATCATGTAGAGATCCTTGGCAAGGTTATTGGACTTATAAGAATGATGTAATGTGCGTATCCGCAAGTTTAACCTGACTTATAAAACATTTTTCACCAAAAAGCCACTGTACGGTTTCTAAAATCCGAAACTATACGGTGGCTTTTCTTACCATAAAAAATGGCTGCGGAATTGCTCCCACAGCCATCGTGCCTGAAAACCGTACCTTGGCACCGTGATCTCTCACAGGTTTTTACAGGACATTTTGAAAATCTGCATTATATGCTTTCCAAAAGTCGTTTCCATGAACCTGAACACATAACCCCATAACAAATAACCGATAAACGATAACTATGAACCGTAACCGCCAGTAAGTATTGTTAGAAATATGTCCTGCACGGAATGAGTGATCAGATATCTACCTCAAACAACACCGTCTGGTTATAGCGATCCAGTGCGATCTGCATGTCCATGATCATATTGGAAATACGGTCATATTCCTGCCGGATCAGTTCCGGATCGTAGTTGATATACTTATACTCAGGCGCTGAACCAGATGAGCTAAATGCACTGCCATACACACGCGTTTTTGGCAGTCTCTTACGCATATCGTCAAGAACAGCCTTTCTCTTATTGAGCTGAGCCATTCGAACCAGAATACTGTCAATGCTCATCTCCTGTTCACCTACCTGCACCTTTGCTGTGGCATTGGTCAGGTTCAATGCGTGTTTGATAATGATGATCTTCCTGTCTATCTCATCAATTGTATGCGCAACTGTCATGTAATTGTATTCCGGAATGACCGGCTCCTCATTGACAGCAGCGACGTAAGTACTGGATGATGCTTCCTTGTTTACCCAGAATGCTTTGTCTTCCTCAAGGCTTCTCAGCATCTTATTTGCATAAGCCGATGTAATTTTCTGCATGATTTTCGCCTTCCTCTCTATCCTCATCTTCCGTCATTTGCTTCTGATCCGATTGTAAATCATTCGGTGGCAGATGTCATTCAACCATCGGTTTAAAATTCCCCATAAATGAGGAATATCCCCGTCAATGACGAGGATATCTTCAATCGTAGTATGTAATAATCTACTTAAAATAACAAAATTGTCTATGCTGGGTAACGATTTGCCGGACAGCCATTTATAAATAGCCTGCGGATTCTCAAATCCGAAAGCTCCCTGGATCTCCCGAATCGTATATCCCTGTTCCAAAAGCAGCTTTTTTATGCGTTCTCCAGTCTTTTCCGGTTGGATCGACAAATACATTGGTTCCATAGTTTGTGCCTCCATGATTCAGGACCGTGTTTCTTGATAACGTATATATTGTAACATAGAAAAGACTGACTCACTAGTACCAATCATAACAAAATTGGTTACAATTCAGCCATCAAAGTCATTTAGTTAGCGATAAAGTGAGGAACATTCATAAAAATAAAGCATTAATCATATTCCTGTAGCTACAATTCGGTTGAAATCAGAAGATTTTTCCAATGCTTCTTATTCCAAATTTTTTCTTTTATCGTTCCAATTTTTCGTGACTTTTATGAATTGCCAATTTTCCATCTTTCTTATAAAATTTATGTTTGAGATTTTTTGATCAATTCCATGTGATTTCGGATTCAGCTATACGTGTTTGATTTGTAAAAGAAGGGAGACTGCTTTATGAGCCAATCTGCAAAACAATCTACCATTAAAGATATGACAACTGGAAGCCCTGCTAAATTGATTCTTGGATTCGCCATTCCCATGCTGATGGGGCTTTTGTTTCAGCAATTTTACAGCATGGTCGATACCATTATCGTAGGAAAGTTTCTGGGCGTGGATGCCCTGGCTTCCGTTGGCTCCACAGCCGCTATCAACTTTATGATCAATGGCTTTGTAATCGGTGTATGCACCGGATTCTCCATTCCGGTTGCTCAGCGGTTCGGCGCCCAGGATTATAAGGACATGCGGCGTTTCGTTGCCAATGCCGGATGGCTGGCATCTTTTTTCGCTGTGGTTATGACCGTAATCGTCTGTCTGATGACCCGTCAGATCCTTGTCTGGATGCAGACACCGGACAATATCATCGACGGTGCCTACAGCTATATCTTCTTTGTGTTTGCCGGTATTCCGGCCACGTATCTGTACAATACCTTAGCCGGTATCATCCGTGCACTGGGAGACTCCAGGACACCTGTTTATTTTCTGATTTTATCCAGTCTCTTAAATATCGTACTGGATCTGTTTTTCATCGTACAGATAGGAACCGGAACAGCCGGTGCTGCTTATGCTACGGTGATTGCACAGGCTGTTTCAGGCATTCTCTGCCTGATTTATATGAAGAAGAAATTCGATATTTTAAAAATGCATCGGGAGGAAACACGAATCAGTACCTACCACCTCTATCGTCTCTGCATGATGGGTATTCCGATGGGACTTCAGTACTCCATCACCGCCATCGGTTCGGTGGTGATCCAGACCGCCATCAACTCTCTCGGTTCCATTGCGGTTGCCTCGGTTACTGCCGGTCAGAAGATAGGTATGTTCTTCTGCTGCCCCTTTGATGCACTGGGAGGCACAATGGCAACCTATGCCGGACAGAATGCCGGTGCCGGTAAAACTGACCGTATCCGCCAGGGAGTTCGTTCTGCAACCTTCATTGGAAGCATCTACTCGGTTCTGGCATGCATTGTCCTGACCCTGTTCGGCGGTGTGATCCCACTGCTCTTTGTAGATGCTTCGGAGACAGTTGTAATTCATCAGGCTCACCAGTTTTTAACCTTTAATTCTCTGTTTTATATTCCGCTTACCATCGTCAATGTATGGCGTTTTACCATTCAGGGAATGGGCTACAGTCTTCTTGCCATTCTCGCCGGTGTCTGCGAGATGATCGCCCGGGCTTTGGTTGGATTTGCACTGGTTCCCATCTTCGGCTACATTATCATATGCTTCGCTTCTCCTCTTGCGTGGCTTATGGCAGACGCCTTTCTGATTCCGGCCTTTTACTATTGCCTGCGGAACCTGTTGAAAGTACAGGAAATGCTTGAATAAATGAATCTAGTTTCTTTCCTTTTATTTCCCAAACAGACAAACTGGAAGAGTTTATTGAAGCTCTGTTTTAAATTTTCCGAAGTCATCAATCTCTCCAGGTACAACCAAATTTAATTTATGATCTGGTACGAATCGGGGAATTTTCGGTTCTTGCACGCGCATCATCTCGTGAAGGCTTCTAGATCCACTCCATCCCAGGGACATTGGAATGGAAAACTACTGGTGTTGATCGTATCAGCTGTCTGTGTTTTTCAAGACTAATTTGCAAAGAGCTGAGCCCAATAACCATATTTTCCGGATGTAAAAGCGCCTACTCCGATTCTTGTAAAATGCGGATTGATAATATTGGAATAATGGCCTTCCGATGCGATCCAAAGCTCCATTACCTTCTGGGGACTGGCACTGCCGCCACAGGCCAGATTCTCGCCACGGTAATTAGCCGGGATTCCAAACTGGCTGAAAATAGTAAATGCATCCGATCCATCCGGGCGAGTATGGGAGAAACTGGTTTTCTGCTCATTTGCACGCACCTCTGCCGCACTCATCATGGTCTCATCAATAGTCAGCTCTCCTAAACCAAGGCGTGCACGCTCCTGATTTACAAGACGGACGATCTCCTCCGCTGCTTCCCGATCATAGCGATCCGGCTCTGCCTTCTTTCCGCTTGCCTCAGCCTCTTTGAGAGCCTTATCACGAGACTCTTCCCAGCCTTCCTCAGCCTCACCAATCTGGCTCACCTTACCATCTTCGTCCAGCAAAGCGTCACCCAGGAAATCATCTTCTGAGCTGACCTCTTTTGCTTCCTGCACCGTTGTCTCTTCTGCAGTCTCCTGTTTTGTTTCCGGCTTCTGGCAAGCCGTCATCATGCACAGGCATATTGAGATCACGACACCTTTCTTCCAGATATTCTTCTTCATAACTTTCTCCTCCTAATTATCTATTTGTTTTGCTTTTCCGTTTCTGACTTCATATAAAACCAGAGCAGAATTAGCATAATTACCCTGATAATCTGTCATATCATACATCCAGGCGTAAAATCCATCTTCTAACGGAGCTTTCTTCAATTCCGGTTCTCCGGATATAACAAATGGCTCCTGTTCTGTCAGCTTAAGCCCCGGATCTTCTGCTCCCAATAAAGCCTGATAGAGGCAGACAGCCACCTCGTCTCCCGGATTCAGCTGAGCCAGCTGACGATCGGCGATTCCATCTTCTCCAATCTGATAGCGGATTCCCAGAATCTTCGCCTTGTCATCCTCCGTCACTGCGACACGGATAAAAGCTCTTTCTCCATTCAATTGAATCGGAACGGAGTACAGGCAGTAATCATACTGTTTTTCCGGATGAAAGAGGTAAACCAGATGTCCATCCAGATACCACCAGCTATCCCGGAAGGTATCCGTAAATACTCCCTGTTTCCAATCCGCATTTTCGGATGATTCGCGTCCGATTCCCGTCATAGTTTTTTGTTCGAAATCAACCTTTGCCAGATAGCCGCTGACTTCTGATAGATAGGATGCACTGGATCCAAGGTTCAGCATCATCGTACTTGCATCTTTCATCTGGACTGAATGCTGTTCCAAGCCCAGGTGATCTACCGTAATCTTACCGGTGCCGTCCGGTGCCACATCCAACCCCATTTTCTTCAGATATTCCAACGACAGGTTATTCAGCTGACCTGCCAGCTGGTATTGATATAAGGTCTTATAGCTGTCCAGATCCGAATTCTGATTAAACCGGAAGAGATTACTCAGGGCATTATCTAACGGATAATAGCATGAAATACCGCCTCCATATTGGCGGTATGGCCCTTTCACCTGATAGAGCACACTGTCCTTCAGTGCCTGCTCCAGGATCTCTCTTTCTTCCTCTTTAAGTTCAACTGCATTTTGGATCATTCCGCCCAGATCCACCATATTGGTATATCCTTCTTCTTTGCTGTTTCCACCATACTGCTCGCTCTGCTTCGCACTTCTGGCATTGTATGCAAAAACTTGTTCATCTTCCAGGGACTGGGCCAAAAGCTTTTCTCCAAATTCTAGGTAATACTTTTCCAGATTCTGTACTTTATCCAGATCCAGTACGGAAAGAGTCGCCTTTCCATCGGTTCCCTTCACCTGGCAGTCCTCCATAAAAGAATCACAGATATGCTGTCCCAACTCAGCCGGAGAAATGTCCGGATTTTGAGCCAGCGCCTGCAATAATCCCGTGTAATTCCAGCCATTGGCCGGTTCCAGCTCCTGGGAAGCGATCATATAATCTCCATAAGGGCTGACAGCTGAAGCCGTATCTAGATTTGCCATCAGGCAGGCATCAAATCCGATGATATCAAAGGGCTTCTCTTCTGAATCTGTTTCCATCTGTGCAAAGGCATTTCCCAGCTCCCCGACTGCAATGGCGTCCATTCCATAAGTTTCATCATAACTAATGCCGCCCAGGACACCACCGCCATGATTCCACAGAATCACCATACTGTGTTCAGCCGGATGATTTTTCTTACAGTAATTAAGGAAATCGGTAAAGGTTTCCGGCGCTCCCATATTGGCCGCATCCAGTTCTTCCGCTTTTTTCCAGCCTTTTTTATTATACACAAAACGGCAAAGTTTATCGGCACTTACATCCTTTCGTTTCCATTCCATGGAACCTCCGGTCTGGACTACCACCTTCACATCATCCTTAAGGTGGACCTGCAGCAATTCTTCTATATCTGCTGAAGCTGCTCCCCGCTTTGATTCCAGGTTGCTTCCGCATAAGTACCAGTATACCGCCCATTTGGCAGTTTCCGTTTTTTTCTGTTCCAAACTGCTGCATCCTGCTGCAAGCGGCAGGATGACTAACAACGCTGCACTAATCAGCGCTGCTTTATTACATCTTTTTTTCAAGTTCTTTAAGCATCTTGTTGTATACATTATAATCCTTAATAAGCTCTTTGCAGTTTGGGCATACCTCAGTTCCTTTTTCAACCTCACATCCGCATTTCATACATTTGATTTTCTTAACCATGATTTTAAAGTCTCCTTTTTCAATTTATATATTTAAGCCCAATGATCCGCACTTACTGGAATATAGATTCCTGACAGCTGCTGCTGTTCCCACAAGAACCACTGTCCCGTTGAAGTTTTCATTCTAAGCTTCACGGATCTTGGGGCATCTGCGCTACTACCACCAGTGCAGCCACCTCATACACAATCCTTCTTTAAATCCCTTTATTTATCCCATCACTTCATCAAAATCAAGGTATCCACCTATATCAAACCACTCTACACCGCCGGCAATTCCTACCCGCAGCACTCCATATCTGGGAAGGAATGTAAATGTGCCTGTCACATCATTTCCGTCTGGTCCGGTAACCTTATATCCGTAAAGCAGTCCCGTCTCATCGGTACCGAGATAGTCGAGGAATCCGTCATATTCAACATTATATCCTTCTCCGCTTTCCGTAAACACGAATTCACCCATGGTTTCGAATCCAAGGATTGCCATGGAATATGTGATCTCGCTGCCATCTGCCTGCGGGACTTTTTTCTGCCATGCAGCAAAAAGATCCTCTGGATACCGGTCTCTGCCACTGTTCATTTCAACCGAGAGGTCAAAACTGGTTCCATTATCACAGTCCACATAGACAGTACCACCCATTTCATTGGTTCCAGCCTTAAAGCCCGTAATCTTTGGAAGATTTGTATCTATGTCACCGGCTGCTCCGATTCCATAGATGGGGCCGCTACTTACCAGACTATCATAGAACAGGCCATCGAAAATCCGGACAAATTCTATTGTATTCTGGTCTGTCAAAAGGAATAAAACCGGTGCATAATCCGGACCCATGGATCCAATAAAGAGCTTCTTGTAATTGCCGAAGCATCCTCTGACCGGATAATCCGTATCATACTTAAATCCGTATTCTTCCTGATATATAGCGCCATTTCCTTTTTTCTGAAAACGAATCTTTACCCCGTCTTCATCGGCATCCGCCGTAATAAAATCAGATTCCGTATGAAGTTTATCTGACTGCCAAGTAAGGGGCACCTCCATTTTTTCATCCAGCCACTTATTATTCGTTGAAACACAAATTCCCGCATACACCGCCAGACTGTCACTCTCCTGGGGATAAAAACTAAGCCACTGAATGGATTCCTCTGCAAAAGCAAGTGTTTTGGCACGCAGAAGCAGTACCTCCTCCGGCGCTCCAACCATGCCATCATTAAAATAATCATCAAAACGCTGTGCCACTGCATACAGCAAGGATGTTTTCAGCGTATCCTGCGGAATCGAAAGAAGCTGCTGCACTTCTGATGACGTGTATTCCCGTTTCTTATCGAAATCATAATAGAATACCTCGTATTCAGTTCCTGCCTCCGGCCGTTCCTCCGTTATCACCAGACTCAGAAGGCTTTCATGCCAGTGAGCCTCCCAGGAAACTGAGATTCCCCCATCAAACCAATAACAATAATCCTCCTTATCCTTTTTAAGCAGGCCGCCCCAGATTTCCATGATTTTCTTATTAAGGACCTTTGCCTGCTCATCCTCTGACAGGATCTCCGGCAGATGGATCGAAACGATATGTTCTGCACCATCCAAACCCCGAAAGCTGTCTTCCAAAGAAGCGGCATCCCGGATCAGGCTGTCGTCATATTCATTCTTTGACTCAACAGAATCATATGTCTCCTTCAATATCGAAGGCTTTTTTGATGCCTCTGTCTTCTCCTCAGCGCTGCTAATCTGCTTCTCTGCATTCTTTTCCCCGCAGCCGTTGATTCCAAGGACTAGTACCGTACAAAACAAAATTGCTAATCTGGATATAATACCTTCTCGATTCATATCTCTCCCCCTAACTTATCCGCATTCACCGCCCAGATTCACGTTCAACTCTCGTTGCTTAACTAAATTATCACATGATGCCAGATAAATGTCAAATTCATTGTTATTTTAATAACAATATAAATTCTTTGTGGATGCAAAAATTCATATTTAACACATAGAGGGAAAACGTGACTCAGCGTCGTCCTTATTTAAGATATAACGGAAAACGTGCTTTCCGGTTTCATACCTCATATTTAATGTATGACGGAAAACACGTTCTTCATTTTTAACGCTCTTATTTACGATATAAAGGGAAAATTTTTACGTTTCCGCATCCCTTGTTTCGGGTATAAAAGGAATGTTTCGGAAATAAAAGGAATTAAACAAACATTTAATCAATCTCATTTACATCCACAAATGTCTTTCCATCTCTCCAGATACGCTCCAGATCATAGAACAGACGGTCTTCACGGCAGAAAATATGCACGATGATGTCCTTGTAGTCCATCAGGATCCAGTTTGCGCTCTGATAGCCTTCGATCTGTTTGCATTCGCAGCCTGCTTTGCCAAGCATCTCTTCTACATTGTCAGCCATTGCCTGTACCTGGTTTGGGTTGCTTCCGTCTGCAATGATGAAATAATCAGCAAGAACAGATACAGACTGGATATCGATGATCTTGATATCCTGGCCCTTTTTATCACTTAACGCCTCGTAGGCGATCTTTACCATTTCCTTAGAATTCATTCTATTTCTCCTTTTACTTTTCGGCTGCTACCAGCTGCTTGAAGTACTCATAAGCTGTAGCGGTCATAGGATCAGCATCTGCGCCCTTCTTTGCAAGATATTCCAGTGTACTTTTTAATATTTCATACATGGTCTGATCCAGGTCTTCATAGGCAAGCCTTCTCATCTGAGGCAGATTATCCGCTTTATAGCGTCTTGGTTCAATATAATCTGCAATATATACGATCTTATCCAGAACGGACATGTCCGCCTTACCTGTTGTATGACAGGCAATGGCACTTATGATCTCCGGATCTTCGATCCCATATTTATTTTCAGCCAGCCAGGCACCGTACTTGGCGTGAAGTACCGGAAGTGCCTTCATTTCTGCATCAGTCACAGGAATTTTGTGGCTGATACATTTCTTTAAGATAATCTCATCTGCAAAACGCTTACCGCAGTCATGCATCAGTCCTGCAAGTTCTGCCTTATCTATATCATATCCATAACGCATGGCAAGATTCATACAGGTAAAAGATACGCTGAGTGAATGTTCATAACGCATAGGATCCAGTTTTGTTTTCAGTTTACTGCGCAGCATCATGATCTGGCTGCAATGATTGCTCATCTGCATAACTGTCTCACTCCTTTAATCTTCAAAGGCTTCTCTGTAAAGTCCATGTATCCTGATATATCCGGCAACCGGACCTGGAACCAGATCTTTAATAGATTGTCCCAGCGCAACTGCTTTTCGTATCTGTCGGGAGGATACATCCATTTCTTCAAAACGTATCACTCCGATCCTGGCATCAAATTTTTCCTGCAGATATTTTACCTGCTTTTCAAAATTTGGATGTTCTTTTTCATAGGGTCTTGCTGCTGCCAGTAAAACTGCCTGTTTTATCACCAGTTCCGGATGATACCACTGTTCGATCTCATAAAGGGAGTCTGCTCCTATGATAAAATAGAACTCATGCTGGGGATAAGCTTCCCTGAGCAATGTTAATGTCTGCGCTGTATAGGTGTTTCCTTCCCTTTTTAATTCAAAATCGGAATATACAAAATAGGGAACTGACGCAATTGCCAGCTTAACCATATCTTCCCGTTCTTTTCCCTGCGTCACCAGACGGCTCTTCTTGTGAGGAGGATGGCCGGATGGCATAAACCAGATCTCATCCAGTTTAAACTGCTCATATGCCTGTTTCCCAAGGGCAAGATGGCCATTATGGACAGGATCAAAGGTTCCTCCCAAAATTCCTATTTTTGCCATGTCAAACCTCTGCGATCATCTGTGATTAAGGTAATACGATCTTTCTCTTTGTCTCATCCTTTGCCGGACGATACAGTACGATCTTTCTTCCGATCACCTGTACTACTTCTGAATGAGTACGCTCGCCCAGTACTTCTGCGATCGATCTGCCATCATCCAGACAGTTCTTTAATACAGTGATCTTTACAAGTTCTCTGGCTTCTAATGCTTCAGAAACAGCCTGTGTCACTTCTGGTGTAAGGCTGGACTTACCGATCTGGAAGATCGGATCCAGGTTCATTGCAAGACCTTTTAAATAGGATCTCTGCTTACTTGTCATTGGTTTCTCCTTTATCTATATAAACGAATACGATCAATAGTCACATTTTATTTGTAATAATCAAACTCCAGTCCATACATACGGACAGTGTCACCTTCACTGATACCGGCCTTTTCAAGGTCCTCTAAAATACCGGTGTTCTTTAAGAACTTCTGGAAGAAATCAAATCCCTTCTCAGAGTCAAGGTTGGTATAACCAAGCATTTTTTCAATTCTTGGTCCTTCTACTACATAAGCACCATCATCTGCTCTTGTAACAGTGTAAGGCAGGTTACGGTCGCCCTGGTACTCGATCTCAAATTCCTTCTGGAAAACAACCGGTGCGGAATCTACTGTCTTTAACAGGTCATTTACATGCCATAACAGCTCTTTTACGCCCTGTCTGCTGACAGCGGAGATTGGGAATACCTTAATGCCCTTTGGTTCAAATTCTGCCTTTAATCTGGCAATGATGTCGTTGGAGTCATCTTCTGAGAAACAGGCATCCATTTTGTTAGCTGCGATCACCTGAGGACGCTTTAAAAGTTCCGGATTATATGCTTCCAGTTCTTTATTGATCGTCAGAATGTCCTCTAACGGATCTCTTCCTTCTACAGATGCACCGTCTACTACATGGACTAATACTTTGGTACGCTCAATGTGGCGCAGGAAGGAATGTCCCAGTCCTACTCCCTCAGAAGCTCCCTCGATCAGTCCAGGAATATCTGCCATAACAAAACCTGCGCCATCACCCAGATCTACCACACCCAGATGTGGATTTAAGGTGGTAAAATGATAGTTTGCGATCTCAGGTCTTGCGTTGCTGACTACAGATAATAAAGTAGATTTTCCAACATTTGGAAATCCTACCAGACCTACGTCTGCGATCACCTTAAGCTCCAGGGTGACCCACAGTTCCTGTCCAGGCTGTCCAGGCTGTGCATACTTGGGAACCTGCATGGTGGAGGTTGCGAAATGCATGTTGCCAAGGCCGCCTTTTCCGCCTTTTAAAATAACTTCTCTTTTATTATCACCGGACATATCTGCAATGACTTTTCCGGATTCAAAATCTTTAATTACAGTACCTTCCGGTACCTTTACGATCAGATCATCGGCATCTGCTCCGTGACAGCGGCGTTTTCCACCTTCCTGTCCGTCTTTTGCCACATATTTATGGATGTGACGGAAATCTACCAGTGTGTTTTTTCCGGTATCTACCTGGAAAATAACATCGCCGCCTCTTCCGCCGTCTCCGCCGTCAGGACCGCCATTTGGAACATAAAGTTCTCTTCGGAAAGAAACATGGCCATCTCCGCCTTTACCGGACTTTATAAATACTTTTGCTCTATCTGCAAACATTATACAGCACCTCCTATTGGTGTTGAATGTGAAGATCCCCAGTAACCAAACTATGCTTTTACCACTGAGGATACAGAAAAAAGGGGCTCCATACATATTCGTATGGGGCCCTCAGAATTACTCGTTGATTGCTCTTGGGTAAACAGAAACCTGTTTCTTGTCTCTGCCCTTTCTTTCAAACTTAACAACTCCGTCTACTAAAGCAAATAAGGTATCGTCGCCGCCCTTACCTACGTTGTTGCCAGGATGAATATGTGTACCGCGCTGTCTGTACAGGATGTTTCCTGCCAGTACGAACTGTCCATCAGCTCTCTTTGCGCCAAGTCTCTTGGACTCGGAATCACGGCCGTTCTTAGTAGAACCAACACCCTTTTTATGAGCGAATAACTGAAGGTTCATCTTTAACATGTCTTACACCTCCTTAAATCGGATATTAATGTATGATTTTCCATAATCATTCTCAATATTCTGAAGTCCCAGAACAAGAGAATTCATAAGGAGCTGTGACTCAGGGCTTATATCTGAAGTAAAGCGGAAGTCAAACTGAACGTCTTCCTGTCCTGCTATCCCTTCAAATCCGTCATCCGTAAATGTCTCTACTGAATTATAAAAATTAATAGCCAGTGCAGAAACTGCTGCGCAGATGATATCCTCACCTTCTTCAGCATAACCTGCATGCCCTTTAATCACGATCCCGCAGTAAAGATCATTGCCTGAATCTGTGGATTTCTTAAATACTGTTGTCTGGATCATACCATTTACAATTAAGCGTTGATCTTTTCGATCTTAACCTGTGTAAAGAGCTGTCTGTGACCATTCTTTTTATGATAGCCAGTTTTTCTCTTATACTTGTAAACGATAACTTTCTTTCCCTTGCCTTCCTTCTCAACTGTTGCTGTAACAGTTGCTCCGGCTACGGTTGGGCATCCAATCTGCAGTTCGCCGTTGTTAACAGCCAGCACCTGGTCAAATGTTACGGTCTCGCCTGCGCCTGCGCCCAGTCTTTCTACCTTAATGACATCGCCTTCTGCTACCTTGTACTGCTTTCCGCCTGTTGCAATAATCGCGTACATAAAAAGGCACCTCCTATGTTCATTACTCGCCAGCTTCGGTGTTTCTTTGCGAAATCTTTTACCTCGCTGTGCGGCATACTCAAGTATAATAGCACCCGACTTTTCAAATGTCAAGGACATTTTTAATTTTTTTTGGACTGCTTTTTTGGACTGCGCCAATATATTTTATAGGGCTGTTTTTATCCTCTCTTCCAGGTTCCAGGAGAAAGAAGGACAAGTACCGGGAACAGCTCCAGTCTTCCTGCCAGCATATCAAAGATCAGCACGGATTTTGACAGATAGGACATCATGGAGAAATTGGAAGCAGGTCCTACAACGGAAAGTCCCGGTCCAATATTGTTGAAGTTTGCTGCTACTGCTGTAAAGCTGGTGGTAAAATCGTAATTATCCAGGCTGACAATAAGGACCGACGCTACAAACAGCATAAAATATACGATGATATAGCAGTTTAAAACACGAAGAGTATCATTTCCGATCACTTTTCCTTCATATTTTAAGACCTTTACACTTCTTGGGTGGATCATAGTAGAGATTTCCCGTTTGGCTTCTTTAAATGCGATCATAATACGTGAAACCTTCATTCCGCCGCCTGTACTTCCGGCGCAGGCACCGATGAACATTAACAGTACGATAATGCATTTTGAAAATTCCGGCCATTTATCAAAATCCACAGTGGAATAACCTGTAGTTGTAATAATAGAAGCAACCTGGAATAATGCGTGATGGGCAGCCAGGAAAAGGGACGGGAACATGGAGCGGATATTAACAGTGATCAGTACCACTGCGATCAGGATGATCGCCAGATATCCACGCATTTCCTCACACTTAAATGCTTCTTTTGGTTTGCGGATGAGAAGCAGGTAATATACGTTAAAGTTAATGCCAAAAAGGATCATGGCAATACTTAAAACTGCCTGCTGGTATACCGTATATCCCGCCTGGCCGCTGTTTCGGCAGGCAAAACCTCCTGTACCTGCTGCGCCAAGGCTCATACAGATAGTATCAAATACAGGCATTTTTCCAATTAATAAGAAAACAGCCGTTGCCACTGTAATACAGAAATAGATGATATACAAAAGTTTTGCAGTAATACGGATCTTCGGTACCAGTTTCCCTACAGAAGGTCCCGGACTTTCTGCTCTCATGATGTGCATATCATAGTCTCCTGCCATGGGAAGAATAGCAAGGATAAATACAAGAACGCCCATGCCTCCGATCCAGTGGGAAAAACTTCTCCAGATCAGGCTGGCTTTTGACAGCTTCTCCACCTCTGGAAGGATACTAGAACCGGTAGTAGTAAAACCGGACACAATTTCAAACAAAGCATCAATAAAATGAGGTATCTCCCCGCTTAACACAAAAGGAAGGCAGCCAAAAAAGCTTAGAACCAGCCAGCCTAAGGAAACCAGTACAAAGCCTTCCCTTGCAAAAAACATCCTTACCTTTGGCTTTTTTCTGGTACATAAAAAACCAAGAACTGCACATACAACTGCTACCCCTGCGTAACAGCTGATAATTCCTTCTTTATAAACGACTGCTGTCAGGATAGGGATCAGCATCAGCGCCGCTTCTATATTCATGATCCAGCCTAACATATAAATAATAATACTATGATTCATTGCCTAAACCCCTTTACTTTAATATGTCGGTCAGATCATTCAGGCCTGTATGGGTCGTAACAATGATCACGGTATCGCCAGCTTCAATCGTATCTTTGCCTCGAGGGGTAATAATACAGCCGCTGCGGTTGATACAGGCTACTAACAGATTATTTTTCAGTTGCAGCCTTTCCAACGGAATACCAAGAAGAGGGGATCCTTCTTTTACGCGGAATTCCAACGCCTCTGCCTTGTCAGCTACGATCTTATAAAGAGTTTCTACATTGCTTCCCATAGAATTCTGCATTGCTCTTACATACTGAAGGATCAGGTCTGCAGTAAGCATTTTCGGCTGGATCAGGCTTCCAAGATTCAGGGAATTGATCACACTTTCAAAAGCAATCCTGTTTACCTTCGTGATCAGCTTTGCATTGGATTTGCTGGCTGCATACAGGGAAAGCATGATATTTTCTTCATCAAAGCCTGTTAAAGAAGCAAAAGCCTCTGTCTGAAGGATACCTTCTTCCAATAAAACCTGCTGGTCAGAACCGTCACCGTGGATGATCATGGCATTTGGCAGCAGTTCACTTAACTGTCTGCACCGTGCTTCATCCTGCTCAATGATCTTGATCTTGATCTTTGTATCCGCCAGCTGGTTGCAAAGATAATATGTCAGCTTTCCACCGCCTACAAACATGGCAGTTTTTACGGAGTTATTTACGATTCCGGCTTTCTTAAAGAAGTCCGCACTGTCTGTATGGGATGCGATAAATGAGATCTTGTCTCCTTTCTGCATCACAAAATTACCATCCGGGATCACAACGTCATCCCCGCGCTCTACAGCACAGATCAACACATTGCTCTTTAACTTATTTACCACATCCATGACCTTTAACTGGTCTAAATTGGAATGATCCGGGATGAGAAGCTTTAACAGCTCGATCCTTCCTTTAGCAAACGGCTCGATCTTAATAGCAGACGGAAAACGCAGAAGTCTTGCGATTTCTCTCGCAGCTGCCAGTTCCGGGTTAATGGCCATGGAAAGGTTTAATTCCTCTCTGATATAGCCGATCTCCGCGGAATATTCAGGATTACGGATACGTGCAATGGTATGGCAGTTACCTGCTTTTTTTGCGATCAGACAGCAGAGCATGTTCAATTCATCTGAGTTAGTGGTGGCAATCATCAGATCTGCCTCCTGGATGCCTGCCTCCATCTGTACCTGATAAATCGCACCATTTCCTGTTACACTCATCAGATCCACATTGTCAGAAATATTTTTCAATGCCTCATCATCGGTATCGATCAGTGTGATGTCATGGTTTTCTCTGTTTAACTGTTCTGCCAGAGTAGTTCCTACTTTACCGCAGCCTACAATTATGATCTTCATGTTTGTTTTCCCCTATTCCCTTGTACTGTTAGCCACCTGTTCATACAGTGGTCTTCTCAACTTTTTACGGGTGATCTCCACTAAATTCAGACGGGTCATTTCTACTACAACTGTTTTTACCGGGTCTTTTGCGACAGCTGCCCGTAAAGCGTCCATTAACGCTTCTTTGTTTGCTTCCTGGTTCATATCAATAAAATCCACCATAATAATACCAGAAAGGTTGCGCAGACGCAACTGTCTTGCAATTTCTGCTGCTGCCTCTAAATTAATCTTTAATACGGTTTCTTCCAGCTTCTTTTTGCCTTCGTATTTGCCCGTATTTACATCGATCACTACCATGGCTTCTGTTGGCTCGATCACCAGATAGCCACCGGACTTCAGCCATACCCGTTTATCAAGTGCCTTTGAAAGAGCATTTTCCAGACTGTAAAGCTTTCCAAGAGAAAGCAGATCATCTGTATACAGTTTTAATTTTTCCGCATCTTCCTTCTGGCTGTTTTCCAGATACTCTTTTAGCTGGTCATAGAGATCAGGACAATCTGTGATGATCTCCTCCAGTTTGCCTGCATAAGAGTCGCGGATGCCTGTAATATAGGCAGGAAGATTTTTGTACAGACAGCTGTAGCAGGTACGGCTGGAACTTTCCTTCAATAGCTGCTTCAGTCTGATTTTTAATGTTTCGCACTCTTCTAAGATCTGTTCCGGATCACCGGATCTGGCATTGGTCCTTATAATAATGCCAAAATCTTCAAACTCTTTTTCCGGCAGTATTTTCCGGATCTGGTTTTTCCAGGTTGTATCGGTGAGTTTTGCAGAAAAACCAATGCCTGTTTTTCCAGCTGTAAGAACGCAAAAGCGCCCAGGCAGGGACAGATTAGCAGTAAGCACCGGTGCTTTTGTTTTTACCGCATCCCGGCTTACCTGGACTAAAATCTCATCTCCGGGCCTTAATTTACCGTTTCTTCCCTGCTGGGTAAATAAATGTTCTTTATTTTCATCCAGACTATAATAGCCAATGGTCACGCCCAGATCAACAAAGGCTGCGTTAATGCCTGTAACTACCTTCTGGACCTTTCCAATGTAAATATTATTAAGGATAGATGCCTTATCTTCCTCTTCCAGGGTGATACCTGTCACCTTTCTGTCAGAAACAGAAGCTGTACATATTTTTCCCTGCAAACGGGTAATGACTAATTTATCCATTATTCTATATCCTGTCCCAGATCTCCAAGTGTCACAAATTTATGTGTGCCAGCCTCAGCTTCTTCTGCTGTGGCTGTATCTGCATAAACTTCTTCTCTCTCTGTCATAAAAGCAAACTGAGGACGTTCTTCTCCTAAAGAAGCATAGTATGCATCTAAAACAAGCTCCGGCTTAATGTTTGCAGCACTGCCTGCAGACACCTTCATAAAGAGCGCAGGAACCTCCCCATTTTTACGCACGTTCAGTTCATAGACAAAAGGCTTTAAATCCATTTCTCTCTCGCCTTTTTTTGTCTTTTTCATGATCATCACATGATCAGCGTCAAAAAAACGGACCAGTTTCTCAAACCATTCTTCCGGGCTTTCCTTTTCCGGTTCATAACCAGGGCGAAAAACAAGACTGTAGTCGGCAGCTGCAACGATAGACATGGCATTGGCTGCATCGTCAGGAAGAAGCTTGTACTCCAGGATCTCAAAGCCTTCTGACATCACTGCATTTAAACGGTCGATCATCTTTTTTGAATTTTCAGTATCTAACACCTCAATATCCACATATTCGCCTTTGCTGGTGATACCTACACCTAAAGGTGCAGCAAAGGACATGATCTGGTGAGGACTGAAGCCTTCGCTGTAACGGATATTAACCTCTGATCGGCGGATCGCCTTCTGGAAGTAACGCATAACGTCCAGATGGCCGATGAATTTCATGGTGCCGTACTTACGAAATTTTATACGAATTTTCATCATTGTTTGTTTTGTTCCTTTTATTTACATTAATCTGTTAATTTGCACTATTTGCGGTCTTATCGTTTTTCAAAGCAGACACCGCCGCCGTATTTGGCAGCACCGCAGCCAGAACATTTCATACGGCAGTTTGGAGTCACCTTTGCATCCAGTGCATTCTGCCATTCTCTCTTTAAGAAATTCTTGGAAACACCGGCATCAATGAAATCCCATGGGAACAGCTCGTCTAAGCTGCGCTCTCTGATGGTGTAAAAATCGATGTCTACGCCGCAGGTCTTAAATGCTTCCATCCAGACTTCATTTTTAAAGAACTCGGACCAGGAATCATAGATAGCGCCTTTGCGGTATGCTTCTTCGATCACAGCGCCTACACGGCGGTCGCCTCTTGCAAGAACACCCTCTAAAACAGTCAGTTCTGCTTCATGCCAGTTATATTTTAAACTCTTAAAGTTCTTCATTTCACGGAACTTGCCGCGGACGATATTGGCACGCTCTAAGAACTCTTCCTTGGTACACATTCTTGCCCACTGGAATGGGGTAAATGGCTTTGGAACAAAGAAAGAGGAGCTGGCAACTACCTGGACTTTACCATGTCTCTGATCTTTCGGAATCTCATCATAGTAAGTCTCTGCGATCTTCTCAGAAAGAAGGGCGATCCCTTCCATATCTTCCACGGTCTCTGTAGGCTGTCCTAACATAAAGTACAGTTTTACACGGTTCCAGCCTGCATGGAAAGCATCACTGGCACCCTTTAAGATTACTTCTTCGGTCAGTCCCTTATTAATAACATCTCTCTGGCGCTGGGAACCTGCTTCAGGGGCAAAGGTAAGACTGCTTTTTTTAATATCCTGGACCTTGCTCATAACATCCAGGGAGAACGCATCAATACGCAGGGACGGAAGGGAAATATTTACTCCTTTTCCCTTAAACTCATCAATCAGGAAATTTACAAGGCCTTCCAGGTGGGTATAGTCACTGGAACTTAAAGAACTTAAGGATATTTCCTCGTGTCCGGTACTCTTAAGCATATCGTAGGCGTAGTGCTTTAAATATTCCAGACTGTGCTCTCTTAACGGGCGGTACACATTACCAGCCTGGCAGAAACGACATCCGCGGATGCAGCCTCTCTGGATCTCTAAAACCACTCGGTCCTGAGTCACCTTAATAAATGGCACCAGCGGTTTTTCAATATATGGCACACTGTCCATATCAGCTACTACCTGTTTAACGATCTTTTCCTTTGCAGTTGGACAGTTTGGTGTAAAGCTTTTTAATGTGCCATCTTCATTGTACTCTACGTCATAAAAGGCCGGGACATAGATTCCCTCAATCTGGGCTGCTTTCTCTAAAAAGTCTCTTCTGCTTCCGCCGTTTTTTTTGTTTTCCTTATAGCAGTCTAAAAGCTCAAAGTAAACTGTCTCACCTTCTCCGATATAAAACATATCAAAGAAATCTGCCAAAGGCTCCGGATTATAGGCACATGGACCGCCACCGATGACAATTGGCATATCTTCCCCACGGTCTGCTGCATGGAGCGGGATCTGCGCCAGGTCTAAGATCTGAAGCACATTGGTATAACACATTTCATACTGAAGAGTGATTCCCAGAAAATCAAAGTTCTTTACAGGTTCCTGGGTCTCAAGGGTAAACAGCGGGATATTCTTCTCCCTCATGATCGGATCCAGATCCATCCAGGGGCTGTATACACGCTCACAATAAATATCTTCCCTGGAATTAAACATGGAATACAGGATCTGGATGCCTAAATGGGACATGCCTATCTCGTATACGTCCGGAAAGCACATGGCAAATCTAACGTCCACTGCGGACGGATCTTTCTTCACCATATTCACCTCACCGCCGATGTATCTGGCAGGTTGCTGGACCGTTAATAAAATTTCATCTTTTAATGCTAATTTTCTCATAAATGCTTATTTTACCTGCTTTTTCTTAATGTACGGGCGAAATAAAACCGCCCGTTTCTAACCGTTACAAAAAAATTTTTCTGAAATGCACACAATTTCTTCATTACCTTTCACCAGATGGTAAAATGCATCATTTTATGCAGATCAGACCGCATTATTATACGGTATTTCCTGCGTTTCCGCAACATAATCTTTCCCGAAGCCCAAATAATCCGCCTTATTCGTCGAACTTTTTATCAAGTTGTCCAAATATTCGTCAAAGCCTGGAACCTAAAAACGAGTGTTTCCTTCAATACAATTTTTCATCAAATGAATCATCGTTCTATATATTTTGTGATGACAGATATTAAAATACTCATATCAATCGGCTTCGCCACATGATCATCCATCCCGGCATTCAAAGCAGCCTGTACATCCTCTGCAAATGCATTTGCCGTCATTGCAATAATAGGTATTTTCTTTCCGTCCGGACGGTCCGGAAGATTTCTGATAGCTGTTGTCGTTTCATATCCATTCATTTCCGGCATCATAATATCCATCAAGATCAGATCAAAGGTCCCCGGAGCTGTATTGCAAAACTGTGCCAGGGCAGATTTACCATCGACAGTCCTGGTTACAATCATCCCTTGTTCTTCCAATAAAGCTACTGCTATCTCTGCGTTTAAATCATTGTCCTCTGCCAAAAGGACATGCAGACCATGTAAATCCATATCTT
>OGCM01001554.1_pt1 | contig 26817 bp, 17 predicted proteins | sample 1570151 | NCBI WGS metagenome assembly OGCM01 (sample SAMEA4370582, study PRJEB24528) | human gut metagenome
CGGGAGTTCTTCCAATCTGAAGTTTTTAAGGGGAGAGCGAAACAGGTCCCCTTTCCGGTTGCTCTGGAAACGGCCAATCCATAGAAAAAAGCTCAGACCTCTGCCTTACCTCAACACGTTTCATCCCCCCATTCCTGCGGCAAGCCTCATGAACGCGCCTCTCTGATCCGCTTTGCAAGAAAGTGCCATGAGTTGTGGGCAGGAGGGCGATTGCTGTCGGCCTTCAGTCCATCGGAGAATACTAATTTAAAATTGAAATTTTAATTTGAATTAATGTCTAACTTCTTCTGAAAGAGATACGGACTGGTTGGACAATGAGTGAAAGTGCTTTCGGTTGTGCGGCGAAGCGGGAGCGCGCCAGCCTTTACCGTGAAAAATACTCCTCCTGCGGCTGTTCATAGGATACGGTCCGGCTTTCGTCCTTGCGGATCAAGGCGAAAAGGGCCTCTTGAGGCTCACGGCAAGGATGCGTTTGCATGATCATGGCGTCGGCATTCCCTCGGTTCTGGAGAGCCTGTCATCAAGGGCGAGCCTGCCAAGAATGGCTCGGGCATTCCGCATAAAGCGGCAAAGCTGCGCCCGCACCGCCTCTCGTGCCGCCTCAGAAGCTGTTGCGAAGAGTTTTTACACGTTCGCTTTCTGTACTGCCGATCTATTGCGTTCTTGTTGTTCGGTTATTCACCCGTTTCCCGCTTGCCATCGGAACCAAAACCATGTGAAATGGCGGCATCAGACATCTGAGCAGAACACGCTCGTTGCGCATTGTCGACATTAGAATACAATACGTTGATACTCTATACTTTTTTATTATCATTGGGTATCTGGTTAAAAAAAGACACGATGTTATACACAGAGATAAAGGCGCCGTTCCTTTTTCTGAGCCGTTTTCCGATGGCAGTAAAGAAGCGATGCAGTCGCTTATGGAGGTTTCCGCTGTCGGCGGCCGGCTCCCCCGCAAGGCAAGGAGATCCATGATGGAAAGAAGCGTATTTCTGGGGCTGGACATTGGTTCAACCACGGCCAAACTCGCGCTCGTCGCCGCGGACGGCAAACTGCTCGAGGCGCAATACCTGCGTCATGGAGCGGCCGTCCGGCAGACGCTTTCCACCATGCTCGACCAGCTGGCCCTCAAGTATCCCGGCATGGCGGTTTCGGCGGCGATCACCGGCTCCGCGTCCCTTGGGCTCTCGGAAACCCTCGGGCTGCCGTTCGTGCAGGAAGTCGTGGCCGCCTCCCGGGCCATCGCCGTGCTTGCCCCGCAAACCGATGTGGCCGTGGAACTCGGCGGCGAAGACGCCAAGATCCTCTACCTCAGCCAAGGCATGGATCTGCGCATGAACGAAGCCTGCGCGGGCGGCACCGGGGCGTTCATCGATCAGATGGCGGCGCTGCTCCACACCGACGCCTCCGGGCTGAACGAGCTTGCCGCGAACTACACGACCCTGTACCCCATCGCTTCCCGCTGCGGGGTATTCGCCAAGACCGACGTGGTCCCTCTGCTCAACGAGGGGGCCGCACGGGAAGACCTCGCCGCCTCCATCTTTCAGGCCGTGGTCGAACAGACCATCGGCGGGCTGGCCTGCGGGAATCCCATCCGGGGCAAGGTCGCCTTCCTCGGCGGGCCGCTGCACTTCCTGCCCGAACTCCGCAAACGCTTCATCGCCACGCTCAAGCTCGCGCCCGAAGAGGTGGTGCCGTTCCCGAACGCCCAATATATGGTCGCGCTCGGCACGGCCCTGAGCCTTGTGGATCTGCCCGGCGCGGCGCGCATGGCCGACATGGAGCCCGTCACGCTGGGCACGCTGGCCGAACGCGCCCGCGTGCGGGACGATGCCGGGGATCGGACGGCCTCCCTCCCTCCGCTGTTCGACAACGAAGCCGACTACGATCTGTTCCGCGAACGCCACAACCGGGACGCCGCCCCGCGCAAGCCGCTGGAATCCGCGTCCGGCCCGCTCTTCCTCGGCGTGGACCTCGGCTCAACGACGGTCAAGGCCGTGCTTGCCGATGCCGACGGCGCTGTCCTGACTTCATGGTATGAACGCAATCAGGGCGATCCGCTGGCGGGGCTCCTGCCTTACCTTGCCGATCTCATCGACAGCCTGCCCGAAGGCGCGTGGATCCAGTCCAGCGTAGCCACGGGCTACGGCGCGCAGCTCGCGCAGGCCGCCCTCGGCTCGCTGTCCGCCGACGTGGAAACGGTGGCCCACCTGAAGGCCGCCTGCCGCCTCGTGCCCGATGCGACGTACGTCATCGACATCGGCGGCCAAGATATGAAGTGCCTCAAGGCGCGGGACGGCCTCATCGCGGGCGTGACCCTCAACGAAGCCTGCTCCGCCGGATGTGGGGCCTTCCTCGAAACATTCGCCCGCAGCCTCAACCTGAGCATGGAGGCGTTCGTGCGCGCCGCCCTGTTCGCCCGGCATCCCGTGGATCTGGGATCGCGCTGTACCGTGTTCATGAATTCCAAGGTCAAACAGGCGCAGAAGGAAGGCGCGGACATCGGCGACATCGCCGCCGGGCTGTGCTACGCCGTGGCCCGCAACGCGCTGTACAAAGTCCTGCGCCTGCGCACGCCCGCCGAACTTGGGGACCGCGTGCTGGTGCAGGGGGGCTCGTTTTTGAACGATGCCCTGCTGCGGGTCATGGAACGGCTCCTTGACCATCATGTGTGCCGCCCCGACATCGCCGGGCTCATGGGGGCCTACGGCGCGGCCCTGCTCGCCCGCAGCCGCACGCCGGACGGCGCGCCCCCCACGCCCCTGACGTCGGCGTCCCTGCGCTCCCTCAATATTTCCGCCAAAACCCTGCGCTGCAAGGGGTGCGGCAACCACTGCCTGCTCACGGTCAACCGCTTTTCCAACGGCCGGAAACTCGTGTCCGGCAACCGCTGCGAACGCGGCGCTTCCGGCGGCGAAGCGGCCCGCCCGTCCATGCCCAACCTGTACGCGTGGAAGGAACGCCGCCTGTTCGGATACGAACCGCTCCCGCAGGATGGCGCCCCGCGCGGGCGCATCGGCATCCCCCGCGTGCTCAATATGTATGAGCATTACCCGTTCTGGTTCACGCTGTTCACGGAATTGGGCTACCGCGTGGAGCTGTCCCCGCCGTCCGGCAAGGACCTCTTCGACCTCGGCCTGTCGTCCATGCCCTCGCAAACGGTCTGCTACCCCGCCAAACTCGCGCACGGGCACATCGCCTCACTCCTGCGCAAGGGGCTCAAGCGCATCTTTTTCCCCTGTCTGCCGCGCGAGCGCCGGGAAAGCAAGGACGCCGCGGACGGCTACAACTGCCCGGTGGTGGCCGGGTATCCCGAAGTCATCCGCCTGAATACGGACGAACTGCTGGAGCAGGACTGCACCCTGTACACGCCGTTCGTGTCGCTGGAACATCCCGACACGCTCGTTGCCGTGCTGCATGACCTGTTCGGCATTCCGAAAAAGGAACTCCGCGCAGCCGTACGCGTCGCCGCCCTCGAACAGGAAGCCTACCGCACCGAGCTCCGGGCCGAAGGCGAACGGGTGCTTGCCGAGCTCGAACGCACCGGCAAGCTCGGCATCGTACTATCCGGACGGCCTTACCATGCCGATCCGGCGGTCCATCACGGTCTGCCCGAACTCGTCGCCTCCCTCGGCGCCGCCGTGCTCAGCGAGGACAGTGTGGCGCACCTCGGGCATCCCGCCGAACCGCTCCGGGTCGTGGACCAGTGGACCTATCATTCCCGTCTGTACCGGGCCACCGCGCTGGTATGCACGCGCCCCAACCTCGAGCTGGTGCAGCTGACCTCGTTCGGCTGCGGCCTCGACGCCATTACCGCCGATCAGGTGTCGGAACTCCTTACCAGCGCCGGAAAGCTGCATACGCTTATCAAGATCGATGAGGGCGCGTCCCTCGGCGCGGCCCGCATCCGTATCCGCTCCCTGCTCGCCGCCGTGGAGGAGCGGCACGGCACGCCGCCCACTCCCCGGCACGCCGCTTCCGCCTCCCGTCCGGTGTTCACCAAGCCGATGCGCCAGACGCACACCATCCTTGCCCCGCAGATGTCCCCCCTACACTTCGACATCATCGGCAAGGCCATTTCCAGCGCGGGCTACAATCTGGAAATCCTGCCCACGGTCAGCCGCGAGGCCATCGAAACCGGGCTCAACTACGTGCATAACGACGCCTGCTACCCCGCCATCGTGGTCATCGGGCAGCTTATCGACGCCCTGCAAAGCGGACGGTGCGATCCCAAGCGCACGGCCCTCATGCTGGCGCAGACCTGCGGCCCCTGCCGGGCGACCAACTATCCGGCGCTGCTCCGCAAAGCCCTGTGCGAGGCCGGGTTCGGGGATGTGCCCGTCCTGACCCTGAGCGGGGGTTCCCTGAACAACCAGCCCGGATTCGCCATCTCCGCGCGCCTGCTGCACCGGCTCATCCTGAGCTGCCTCTACGGGGACATGCTCCAGCGTGTCTCGCTGTCCACCCGCGCCCATGAGCGCAACGCCGGGGATACGGACGATCTGCTGGCCCACTGGATGAACCGCGTAAAGTTCAGCGCTGCGCGGGGCGACAGCTCCCTGTTCAAGTCGCACATGCGGAGCATCGTGCGGGACTTCTCGGCCATCCGCCAGAACCACGCGCCCTTGCCCCGCGTGGGCATCGTGGGGGAAATCCTGCTCAAGTACCATCCGGACGCCAACAATCAGGTCATCCGCCATATTACGGAAGAAGGCGGCGAGCCCGTCCTGACCGATCTCATGGACTTTTTCCTCTATTGCCTGCTCGATCCCGTCTATCTGTGGCGGCACATGGGCGGAAAGGCATTCCCCGCCTTCAGCAACTGGCTGCTCATCAAGCGCATCGAATCCCTGCGCGACGCCATGCGCCGGGCGCTCGAAGGCAGCCGGTTCCTCCCCGTTTCCCGCATTGCGGATCTGGCCCGCAGCGTGCACGGCATCGTCTCCACGGGCAATCAGGCCGGGGAAGGCTGGCTGCTCACGGCGGAAATGCTGGAACTCATCGACCACGGGGTGGGCAACGTCCTGTGCCTCCAGCCGTTCGGCTGCCTGCCCAACCACATTACGGGCAAGGGCGTGCTCAAGGAATTGAAGCGCATCCGGCCCCACGCCAACCTCATGGCGGTGGACTACGATCCCGGCAGCAGCGAGGCGAACCAGCTCAACCGGATCAAGCTGTTCATGACCGTGGCCCACAGCCGCATCCCGCAGGAGGCGCAGGGCGATCACACGCCCGCCAGCCTCAACGAATCCGTCGCCCAGCTCGCCGGGCGTCTCCGCGACAACCTCAAGGGCAAGCTCGAAAACACCATCGGTGGAAGTGGCAACAGCGGTGACGAAGTGACGAACCTGGCGTGAGCGGGAATGAAGGAAGCATGGTGGAAGGGAGAGGAACCTTTCTGAAGAAAGCTCCTCCCTTCCACAAACCTGCCGCCCATGCCTGTAGCCCCAGGACCACATTATAAAGGGACACGCCCTGTTGCGACAGTACAATGCCGTAACCGGATGTGCCCCTTTTGTTGTCCTGAAATGGCCGGATGCGGGCCGTCTAGCCGTCCGGCTCCCCTTGGCAAACAGGCTTGCCCGGCGGGGTCGGATGCCCCATCGGATATGGGCAAAGCCGGACGCGGCAAATAATCGCTCTAAAAATATTATTTTATTTAGTTCCGGAAGATTATATACTGTTTGTCTGAACAGCCAAACACTCCCCTCTCAAGCCGGTCTTGTGAAATCCGCCAAAATCGCGTAAGGGTGCAGACGGCGTATGATTTTCAGGTTCGGAGGCACTCGACGAAACAGGCGGGCCGCAACCTTTCGGGGCGGACGCTTGTTTTTGATTATGCAGCGCAGGAGAACCAAATCCCCTTCTTAACCTTGATGTGAGCAAGCATGAGCACTGAAGACATCATCTCGGCTCGGCGCGACGCGGCTATCCAAAAATGGACCGAAGCCGTGTTCGCCATGTATCCTTTTGAAACCACCGGTTTCATTCGGACGCAACGCGATCAGTTCGCCAATCCCGTCGGCCACGCCACCCGCGCCGCCGGGGAACAGATCTACGACGCCGTCACGGGCCGGGATGTCGACATGGAGAAAGTGCACGCCTCTGTGGCGGCACTGATCCGTATCCGCGCGGTGCAGGACCTCAAGCCCGAACAGGCTGTCGGCGTGCTGTACCTGTACAAGCCCGTGCTTCGTGAACTGCTCCTTGCGGACATGCTGGCCGCCGGGGATGTCCAGGGGTTCCTGGACATGGGGGATCGTTTGGACACGCTCTGCCTCATGGCCTTCAACCTGTACCTTGCGGATCGGGAGCAGGTCTACGCCGAGCGTGTGGCCCAACAGCGCAGGGAGGCGTCTCAGATCAGGCGCTGGGCGGCCAGACATGGCCTGGTGGAAAATCAGGACGGGGAATAGGCCCTGTTTCCTGTTTCCCTTTCGGAATCCTTTTTATTGTGGTTACGGATTTGGATATGTCAAACTTTAAGCCTGGAGTGAGGTAGGGAATGATAGTTTCACTCGTGGCAGTCCTGCTCATCGGAGCCATCGCCTGGTCGGGGGCGGTCGCCGGATTCCAGTCTCTGCTGGGTGTGGCGCTGCCTCTGTTGGCCGCGGTTGTCTTCGTCTGCGGGATCATCTGGCGCATCACCTGCTGGTGGGCGAAATCGCCCGTGCCCTTCGCCATCCCCACTACGGGTGGTCAAGAGCGTTCCTTGGACTGGATCAAGCCGAACCGCCTCGACACGCCCATGAGCAACGCCGCTGTCGTAGGCCGTATGATCCTCGAAGTGCTGTTGTTCCGTTCGCTGTTCCGCAACACCTCTGCGGAAGTCAGCTCCGTGGGGCCGCGCGTCACCTATTTCTCCTCCAAATGGCTGTGGGTCTTCGCGCTGACCTTCCACTACTGTTTCCTGGTCATCTTCATCAGGCACTTCCGGTTCTTCATCGAACCCATCCCGGTCTGCCTCACCTGGCTCGAATTCGTCGACGGCATCATGCAGATGGGCGTGCCGCGCCTGTTCATGACCGACATGCTCATCGTGGTGGCCGTCCTGTTCCTCTTCGGCCGTCGCCTGGCGAACCCGAAAGTGCGCTACATCTCCCTCGCCAACGACTATTTCCCGCTGTTCCTCATCATGGGCATCGTCGGCACCGGCATCTGTATGCGCTACTTCGACAAGGTCGACGTTGCACAGGCCAAGGTGTTCATCATGGGTGTCCTGCACTTCACGCCGCAGTCCGCCGTGGGCCTGAACCCCCTGTTCTTCACCCACGTCGCGCTCGTCAGCGTGCTGCTCATCTACTTCCCCTTCAGCAAGCTGATGCACATGGGCGGCATTTTCATGTCCCCCACCCGCAACATGCGCTGCAACACGCGTGAAGTCCGCCACGTCAATCCCTGGAACAACCCGAACGCCCCTTACCGCACCTATGCGGAATATGAGGACGACTTCCGTGATCTGATGGCTGAGGCTGGCCTGCCCCTGGAAAAGCAGCCCGAAGACGTTGAACCCGCGGCCCCGGCCCCGTCCAAGTAAGGAGTTTCCCTAATGGCCAAAATGCCAAAACCGGAAGAAATGATCGCCTCCCGTGCGAGTTTCCCCGAAAAGAGCTGGATGGACGTCAAGACCGAGATCAAGGCCGGCATGTACGCCTATCCCGCCAAAGTGGATATCATGGAAGGGCTGCACATGCCTCATCCCCATGCGTGGCAGCCTGAGGAAGAGGATTGGCACCTGCCCGAAAACTGGGAAGAAATCATCTATAAGGCCTTGAAGGAACGTCTTGCCAAGCACCGTTCCCTCAAGATCTTCATGGATACCTGCGTGCGTTGCGGCGCCTGCGCCGACAAATGCCACTTCTTCCTCGGCACCAACGATCCGAAGAATATGCCCGTGCTGCGCGCGGAACTGCTCCGTTCCGTGTACCGCCGCGACTTCACCACCGCCGGGCGTCTCCTCGGCAAGGTTGCGGGCGCCCGCAAGCTGACCACGGACGTCATCAAAGAGTGGTTCACCTACTTCTACCAGTGCACCGAATGCCGCCGCTGCTCGCTGTTCTGCCCCTACGGCATCGATACCGCCGAAATCACGGCTATCGTCCGCGAACTGCTGCATGAGCTCGGCCTCGGCATCAACTGGATCATGGAACCGGTGTCCAACTGTAACCGCACCGGCAACCACCTCGGCATCCAGCCCCACGCCTTCAAGGAAATCGTTGAATTCCTCTGCGAAGATATCGAAACCATCACCGGTATCCATATCGATCCGCCTTTCAACGAGAAGGGGCACGAGATCCTCTTCATCACGCCTTCCGGCGACGTGTTCGCGGAACCCGGCATCTACACCTTCATGGGGTACCTGATGCTGTTCCACGAGCTTGGGCTGGACTACACCCTGTCCACCTACGCTTCCGAAGGCGGCAACTTCGGCTCCTTCGTGTCCTTCGACATGGCGAAGAAGCTGAACGCCAAGATGTACGCGGAAGCCAAGCGCCTCGGCTCCAAATGGATCCTCGGCGGCGAATGCGGTCACATGTGGCGCGTCATCAACCAGTACATGGCGACCTACAACGGCCCCGCGCCCGAAGGCATGATGGACGTTCCCACGTCCCCCATCACCGGCACGCGCTTTGAAAACGCCCGCGCCACCAAGATGGTGCACATCGCCGAGTTCACGGCCGACCTGATTCACCACAACAAGCTGAATCTCCGCCCCGAACGCAACACCGGCATCATCACCACCTTCCACGACTCCTGCAACCCGGCCCGCGCCATGGGTATGCTCGAAGAGCCCCGCGCCGTCCTGCGCGCCGTCTGCCCCGAATTCGTGGAAATGCCCCCGCACACCATCCGGGAAGAAACCTTCTGCTGCGGTTCCGGTTCCGGCCTCAACACCGAGGAAATCATGGAACTGCGCCTGCGCGCCGGTTTCCCCCGCGGGAACGCCCTCCGCTACGTGCAGGAAAAGAACGGCGTCAACTGGATGTCCTGCGTCTGCGCCATCGACCGCGCCACGCTGCCGCCTCTCGCCAACTACTGGGCGCCTGGCGTCACCGTCAGCGGCCTGCACGAACTGGTCGCCAACGCGCTGGTCATGAAGGGCGAACAGCCCCGTACCATGAACCTGCGTCAGGAAGACCTCGAATGCCCCGACCCCGAGCCGGAGGAAGAGGCCGTTGAAGAGCTCGCCGCTTCTGCCGAGGAGGACAATTAAACCATGTATAATGCCAAATACATCATCCCCGGCGTCCTGATCGCCGTAGTGGCGTTCACCTCGCCCTTCTGGCTGAACCTCGGCGGCAAGACCTACGTCTACCCCGAAGTCGCCCTGCCCACGGGCGAAGGCAAGGACAAGTGCATCGAGTCCAAGGAATGGATGCGTGCCGAACACATGGCCCTGCTGAACACCTGGCGCGATGAAGCCATCCGCGAAGGCAAGCGCGAATACGTCGCCACCGATGGCCGCAAGTGGGTCATCAGCCTTCAGGATACGTGCATGGCCTGCCATACGAACAAGGCCGACTTCTGCGACAAGTGCCACAACAGCAACAACGTTGATCCGTATTGCTGGACCTGCCACATCGCGCCGAGGGGGAACAACTAATGAAAAGCAGAAGAGACTTTCTGAAGATAGCCGGTCTCTCCGCCTTTGCGCTGGGCACGGCTTCCGCCCTGACCCTCGCAACCGGGAGCAAGGCCAGCGCCCTCCCGGCGGGCACCGCGCCCGCCAAGGGCAGCTACACCAACGAACCTGATGCCCTGCACGCCAAACGCTGGGCCATGGTCATCGACACCCGCAAGTTCACCTCGCCGGAACACTTCCAGCGCGTGATCGACGCGTGCCACCATGCCCACAACGTGCCCACCATCCCCGGCAATCAGGACATCAAATGGCTCTGGACGGACAAGTACGCCCACGTTTTCCCTGACGACGTGAACGCCTACATGCCCGAAAAGTTCCTGCACGGCGATTTTCTCCTGCTGTGCAACCACTGCGAAAACCCGCCTTGCGTGCGCGTGTGCCCGACGAAGGCCACCTTCAAGCGTGAAGACGGCATCGTGGTCATGGACCCGCACCGCTGCATCGGCTGCCGCTATTGCATGGCCGGCTGCCCGTTCGGAGCCCGCAGCTTCAACTTCCGCGATCCGCAGCCCTACGTGAAGGACGTGAACCCCGAGTTCCCCATGCGTACCCGCGGCGTGGTTGAAAAGTGCACGTTCTGCACCGAACGTCTGGCGCAGGGCAAGCTCCCCGCCTGTGTGGAAGCCTCCGAAGGCGCGATGATCTTCGGCGACCTGAACGATCCGGATTCGCCCGTGCGTCAGGCTCTGTCGAAGAACTTCACCATCCGCCGCAAACCCACTCTGGGCACCCAGCCCGGCGTGTACTACATCATCTAGGAGGCCGCCATGCTCGAACTGATTCTCAAAGGCCGGCCGCGTTTCTACTTGTGGCTCTGCTTCCTTGGAGCCATCATCGGCCTGGCCTTCGTCGTGTATCTCTTCCAGCTGAACATGGGCCTGACCCTCACGGGCCTGAGCCGCGACGTGTCCTGGGGGCTGTACATCGCCCAGCTCACCTACTTCGTCGGCGTGGCCGCCGGAGCGGTGATGCTCGTTCTGCCTGCCTACTTCCATCATTATGAGAAGTTCAAGCGGATCATCATCTTCGGCGAATTCATGGCCGTGGGCGCCGTGCTCATGTGCATGTTGTTCGTCGTGGTCGACCTTGGGCAGCCTCAGCGTATGCTCAACGTGATGCTGCATCCCACGCCGAATTCGATCCTGTTCTGGGACATGCTGGTCCTTTGCGTCTATCTCGTCCTGAACCTGATCATCGGCTGGGTCACCCTTGAAGCCGCCCGCAACGATGTGATGCCTCCGAAGTGGATCAAGGTCCTCATCTACATCTCCATCATCTGGGCCTTCTCCATCCACACCGTCACAGGTTTCCTGTACGCCGGCGTCCCGGGCCGCCACTACTGGCTCACCGCCATCATGGCCGCCCGCTTCCTCGCCTCCGCGTTCTGCTCCGGACCGGCCATCCTGCTGCTGCTCATGATGATCGTGCGCCGCGTGACCGGTTTCGAGCCCGGCCGCGAAGCCACCAAGACCCTGTCCACCATCATCACCTATGCGATGTGCGTGAACGTGTTCTTCTATCTGCTGGAACTCTTCACCGCGTTCTACAGCGGCATCCCCGGACACCAGCATTCCATCCTGTACCTCTTCGTGGGGCATGATGGCCACATGGCGTGGATCAACAGCTGGATGTGGACGGCGGTGGTCTTCGCCGCGCTGTCCTTGCTCATGCTGATCCCCCCGGCACTGCGCTACAACGACAAGATCCTGCCCTGGGCCCTTGTCCTGCTCGTGATTGCCTCGTGGATCGACAAGAGCCTCGGCCTGCTCATCGGCGGTTTCGTGCCCAACATGTTTGAAACCGTCACCGAGTACACCCCGACGATTCCTGAAATCGTCATCACGATCGGCGTCTACGCCATCGGAGCTCTCGTCGTCTCCCTGTTCTGGAAGATCGCCATCGACGTGAAGAAAGAAAACGGAACGTTCGCGTTGAAGGGCAATTAAGCCTTGAAGAGGGGAGGGGAAACCTTCTGAAGAAGGACTTTCCCTCCATCCCCAAGCCTCCCTCTCCCAAGTTTGGGTGAAGGTGGATGTTCCAAAGCCCCTGTGCGGAAATCGCGCAGGGGCTTTTCATTTGGAAAAAGAGGGTTCTCACCCGCTTGCCAAGGATGCGGGGCTTTGACATTCTAGAGTGCGTTGTTGGGCAAAAACGTTTCCTCCCCGGTTTTTCGCGCGGGAAACGCCCGGCGGCGCCCCCGCCTGATTTCAATCGAAAAGGAAAAGCCGATGAATTTCACGTTTCAGCGCAATCCCGAACGGCTTCTGGATCTGTGCGGCATGCCCTCCATCCGGGACAGACGGCAGGAAAAGCTTTTCATGGAAAAAGCGGCGGCCCTCGACGCGCAGGATCTGCGGCCTCTGGTTCTGGTCATCGGCGGCTTCCTCGATCAGGTCCTCGGGAACAGCTATGCCGTCAGCGTCCGCTATCCCGCCGATCTGCGCGCCAGACACGACGTCTGGTTCCGCGAGCACTACGAAAGCCGCAAGATGCGCGACATCGTGAACCTCTACGCCTCCAAAGGCCATTCCGTGGCTCTTGTCGGGCACAGCTGGGGCGGGGACGCGGCGGTCAACCTCGTCGCCCGCAAGCTCGACGCGCCCATCGATCTGCTGATCAGCCTCGACCCCGTATCGCGCAAGGGAGCACCCCGCCGGAAAATCCCCAACGTCCGCCACTGGCTGAACATCCACATCGATTACAGCCAGAGCACCTGGCTCGATATCCCCAATCTCGTGGCCCGCATCGGCGGCCCGTGGGAAGCCGCGAAAAACGCCGACGTGAACGTCTCCTGTCCCCCAGACATGACCCATGCGTGGGCATGGGGGATGTTCGAGCGCTACGGTGAAAAAGTCCTGCGGGAACGCGCCGAAGGCTGGAAGTAAAAAAAATTGGGGAGGGGAACGGGAAACTTCTTGTAGAAAGTTTCCCGTTCCCCTCCCCAAACCCGCCAGCGCGGCCCGCGCCTCCCCTTTCCCTTCAAGCACTTTTACGCTTATCGAATCCCTGCCGACGGGCTTGGGAAAACCGAATGTTGAGGCATTGGAGGATGGAGGTTGCTGGCTTCCGAATGTTTTTCTCAAAAGTTACATGTAATTTTCATGAGATGGCAAGAGTATTCAAAGTTTACCCCCCTTGGAGGGCTGTTACCCCTTGAATACCCGGGCGGAGGCGAGCGACTGCGTGGTGGGCATGACTTCGACCTGTGAGACGTTCACATGCGCGGGGCGGGAAACGACCCACCAGATGGTGTCGGCGATGTCCTCGGGCCGGAGCGGGTGCGCGTTCTCGTAAAGCGTATAAAAGCGCGATTCGTCGCCCTTGAAACGGACATTGGAAAATTCGGATTCGAGCAAACCGGGATCGATGTCGGTCACGCGAACGCCGGTCCCGTGCAGATCGCAGCGCAAGCCCCGTGAGAACTGGAGCACGAAGCCCTTGCTCGCGCCGTACACGTTGCTGCCGGGGTAGGCATAGGTCCCGGCGATGGAGCCGAGGTTCACCACATGCCCGGAATGGCGCTCCACCATACCGGGCAGCGCCGCGCGCGTGCAGTACAGCAGGCCCTTGATGTTCGTATCCACCATCGTATCCCAATCATCCAGCGAACACGCCTGAGCCGGCTCCAAGCCAAGGGCCAGCCCCGCATTGTTCACGAGGACGTCAGGCGCGCCGAAACGCTCCTTTGCCTCGGCGAAAACGTGCTCCACAGCCGCCTTGTCCCGCACATCCAGCTTGAAACAGTGCACGTTGTCGGGATGCGCGTCTTTCAATTCCTGCAGGCGTTCCTCGCGGCGGGCCATCGCCACGACGGTCCAGCCTTCCTCAATAAAACGTTCGGCGGTGGCCCGGCCGATTCCCGACGTAGCTCCGGTGATATACGCGACTGGCATGGAAAACTCCTTTGATAACAAGGTGATGTTCCAGAGCGAATTACCTTTGAAAACATCGCGTTTCAGAGGTCCATTCCGCCAAGAATCGTTGTTTTCGGCGGAACCCGTGCCGCATTGGCGCGCACTGAACGTGCGTCCGGCGTTGGGGCGTTGCACACGTGCTCTAAGAACGGAATGTCCATACAAAAAAAGCCGGTCCTTTCTGCCTACAGAAAACGGAACGGCCGGTCAACGCCGGACGCTTTCCGGCTTTTCCGCCTTCATGGATCTGCTTTTCCACCGCCCGCCTTTTCTCCCCATCCATACAATACAGAAAAAACGTGGACAGGGATTCGGCAAGCCCAAAAGTCTTTGGAGGGGCGGGGGAAGCTTTTCTTCAGAAAAGTCCCCCCGCCCCTCCGGTTCAATCAATCGTCCATAATCCGCTTCGTCTTCCAGCGGTTGTGCATCCAGAACCATTGATCGGGCGCGCGGCGGACCATACGCTCATTGGCCTCTGTATAAAATGCGGCGACCGCGAGCGCTTTTTCCTCAGCATCACCTTCAAGGAGGGCCGTGTCCAGCGGCTCCTCTATAATAATACGATACCGATCCCCGTCGCGGATCAACGCGATGGGCCAGACCAAGGCCTTGGCCCGGATGGCAAGGACGGCGGGCCCTTTGTTGACGGCGGCCTCCTCGCCAAGGAACGGCAGGAAAAACGCTTCGCTTCGGCTGGTATTGTGATCCGCGAGAAACGCCGCGTACCCGTTCTTCCGGAGTGCCCGCAATACGGGAAAAGCCGCTTCCCGGTGCCCGATGACGTCCGCCCCATGAGAAGAGCGCAGCCGCGTGGTGATGTAATCCATCAGCTTGTTTTTATACGTCCGCACGACCGTCAGGCACGGATGGTCGGATACATCCCCAAGCAGGCTGGCCAACAGCTCCCAAGCCCCGAGATGTGCCGTTGTTATCACGCTGGGGCGCTCTCCTCGTTTGAGACGCTCCAGCAGATCCGGGCGTTCCACGTCGAGCAAGGGATGGGACAAGCCGAATTCGGGAACAAGGACCGACTCAAGGAACGAACGGGCGTTGTGCGTGAAGCTGGCCCGTGCCAGCGACTCCGCCGTTGCCTGCGAAAGTTCAAGGTGCCGTGCTATGCTCTCCGTGGCGAGACGGCGGCGCTTGGGCAGGCATGTCCAGAGCAGGGAGCCAAGCCCCCTGGCAAGCGAACGGATACGGGAAAAGCCGAGTTTGCCGAGCAGAAGGGCGAAGCCATAACCCACCCGGCACATGGCCCAGGAAAACATCTGGGAAAGCTGGAGGAGCAATGAAGGGGAAGGCGGCAGTTCGGGCGCTTTCAGGGCACCAAGCTTTTCCTCAAGGCGGCGGCACTCGCGCGCTACGGCTTCGGGATCGCGGATATCGCATTCGACGCGGTAGGCGTCGGCGCACACCATCGAAACCCGGCTGAACGGCAAAGGAAGCTGGAAACGATCCCAGCTTTTGAAGACCTTGCGCCGTTCCATGAACAGACGGATGGGCACGATGGGCGCGTCCGCACGGGCGGCGAGGAATATCGCGCCTTCCTTGACTTCATGGCGCGGGCCGCGCGGGCCGTCCACGGTCACGCAGCCGCAGATCCCGGACTCGCGCATCCGGCGGGCGGCGGCAAGAAGGGCCTTCACCCCGCCCCGGGAGCTGGACCCCCGGGCCGTTTCAAGGCCCATGCGTTCCAGCACCCCGGCGAGGAGGTCGCCGTCGTCGCTCTGGCTGACCAACGCAATGATGTTGAGCCGGCGTTTCAGGTAAATCAGGGGAAAGAGTTCGTCATGCCACAGCGACAGGACCACGGGACGGCCCTGATCGGTCGTGTTTTCGATGGCGGCGCGGTTGATTTCGGTATAGCGCAGCGAGCGGCACCACAGGCGGTACAGCCAATAGACGGGCGCGGAAAAGGCTCCGAGCAACGATTTTCCAGAATGAGGCATCAGGACTCCACAAGATCGGTTTCACAGCCACAGATATTTTCGTGCGCGCGGAACTGCATGTTGTACAGGCGGGTATACAGTTCGCAACGCCCAAGCAATGCCTCGTGCCGCCCGATGTCGACGATGCGCCCGCATTCCATGACCACGATGCGATCCGCTTCCAGAATGGTGGAAAGCCGGTGCGCGATGATAAGGCTGGTGCGGTTGAGCATGAGATTGTCGAGGGCCTTCTGAACCATGTGTTCTGATTCGGAATCAAGGGCGCTGGTGGCCTCGTCCAGAATGAGCAGAGGCGCATCCTTGAGCAGGGCGCGGGCAATGGTCAGGCGCTGTTTCTGGCCGCCGGAAAGACGCACGCCGCGTTCTCCGATGGGCGTTTCGTACCCCTCGGGCAGCTCGCGGATGAAGCCGTCGGCATAGGCGGCCACGGCTGCGGAACGCACGCGATCCATGTCCAGCTCCGAGGACAGGTCACGCCCGTAAGCGATGTTTTCGGCAATGGTCATGTCGAACAGGAAGGCATCCTGCGACACCATGGATACGGAACGCCGCAGGGACGCCAGCGAGTACTCCTTGAGCGGCTTGCCGTTCAGAAGGATCTCGCCGCGCTGCGGATCATAGAAGCGGGGGATCAGGTTGACGAGCGTAGTCTTGCCCGCGCCGGAAGGCCCCACGAAGGCGATGCGCTCCCCGGCCTTTACCGTAAGCGAAACGCCCCGGAGCGCGGGCGTGCTCTCATCGCCGTAGTGCAGGCTCACGTCACGGAAGGTCAGCTCGCGGAAAGGCTCGTCCAGCGGCAGCGTGCCGCCGCGTTCGGTCTTGAGGGCAGGATCGTCGAGGATGGCGAACACGCGCTCGGCCCCGGCAAGGGCGTTCTGCACGTTCATGTTCGCGCCGTTCAGACTCTTGAAGGGCGTATACAGCATGGCAAGCGCGCCCATGAAGGCGAAGAACGTGCCCGGCGTCATATCGCCCTGGATGACCTCGCGGCCGCCGTACCAGATCACCAGCCCGATGCCGATCGCACCGATGAGTTCCATCACCGGGGACGACAGCTCGGACACGCAGGACTGGCGGAAGTTGATGTTGATGATCCGGGCGTTTTCCTTGTTGAAGCGCCCCGTTTCCTGCTTTTCGGTCGCGAAGGCCTTGATGACCCGGATACCGCTGAGCAGTTCCTGCAACATGCTGGAGATACTGGCGTTCACCTCGGCATTCTTGCGCCCGTACCGCCGCAGGGCCCGGCTGAACAGCGACAGCGGGAACCCGGCGACGGGCAGGACGATGATGGCCCAGCACGCCAGTTCGAAATTCTGTTGGAACACCACGTACAGCAGGCTGATCATGGTGATCACCTGCCGGATGATCTGTATGAACGCGGGCAGGCTCTGCCGGATCATGCCCACGTCGTTGATGACGCGCGACATGAGCGCCCCGACCTGCGATTCCTCATAGAAATGCAGGGGCAGGGTGATGATTTTCTGAAATAATTCCTGCCGCATGGTTTCCAGCACGTGCAGCGCGCTGTAATGCATACACCAGTTTTGCAGGTAGCGCCCGGCACCTTTCAGGGCCGTCAGTACGATGAAGGCCAGCGGCACATACAGAAGGGCCGTGCCGTCCTGCCGGATGAAGATATCGTCGAGCGCGGGTTTGATCAGCCATGCCGTGCCGGCCGTAGTCCCGGAAACGACGGCGGAAGCCAACAGCGCGACGACCATGGCCCATTTGTAGGGGAGGAAATACCGGAACACCCGCAGAGCCAGCCGGAGTTCTTTCCTGCGGCGCTCGGAGCGTTGCTCCTTGGTCTCTTTCTTTTTACTCATTCGCATATTCCTTGACGAAAGGGCATCCTAGCCCACATTATCGGCGAGCGCCAGCGGAGAATCCCGGCCGGAAACGGCCCCGCGCACGCGCGCTCAGGAGTATCATGGAAAAGACCGTACGAATCAACAAAGCGCTGGCGGACGCCGGCGTCTGTTCCCGCCGCCGGGCCGACGAGCTCATCGCCGCCGGGCGCGTCAGCGTCAACGGCGAGCCCGTCGCCTCGCCGGGCCTCCAAGTCACGCCCGGCACCGACAAGCTGGAAGTGGACGGCAAGCCCGTCCAGCCCATCGCGCAGCCCCCCTGCTACCTGCTGCTGAATAAACCCGTTCGCGTGGTGTCCACGGCCTACGATCCCGAAGGCCGGACCACGGTGCTCGATCTCGTCCCCGCGAAGTGGAAGGCCCGCCGCCTTTATCCCGCCGGGCGCCTCGACTTTTTCTCGGAAGGGCTTGTCCTGCTCACCGACGACGGTGAACTGACCAACCGGGTGGTGCATCCCCGGCATCACATGCCGCGCGTGTATCATGTGCTTATTCGGGGCAGGGTGTCCGACCGCGCCCTTGACGTCATGCGCAAGGGAATGACGCTTGCCGAGGGCGAGAAGCTCGCGCCCGTGGAAATCCGCGTCCTGCCGGGGCAGGTCCATGATCTGTCCGGTGTTTCCCGCAATGCCGAAGCCCCTGCGGGGCAGCGCGGCACCCTGCTCGAGATGACCCTGCATCAGGGCCTGAACCGCCAGATCCGCCGTATGTGCCGCGATCTGCATCTGACTATCCTCCGGCTCGTCCGCGTCGCGCAAGGCCCCTTGCGCCTCGGCGTCATGAAGCCCGGCGAAGCCCGCGAGCTGACCCCCGCCGAAGTGGCGGCTCTAAAAAAAGCTGTGGAGATGTAAGAGAAAATTGGAGGGGGGAGGGGAAACTTTCTAAAGAAAGTTTCCCCTCCCCCCTCCTCTTCAAAGACTTTCGGCGTTATCGAATCCCTGTTCGCCGCGTTCCCTGTAGGTGAATAGGGTGGGGAAAGTTTGCGGATCTTGCCTGAAAAACGTCATAACATACTTGTTCTTTTGATGAAGATTGTTTTTGACCTGTTTTCAGGATCTTGATTTGCAGCTCGCGGTATGGGAGACTTCTGCCTCCTGAAAAACAATGGGGCTTCCCCCCTTTAAAAAGGTCAAAAGTCTTGGGAAGGGAGAGGGGGCGGGGGAAGGAGAACCCTTCTTCAGAAGTTTTCCCCCCGTCCAAGCCTTTCCCCGGAGTCTCGCTATGCGCAATCCAGTCCCCAGAATCGCCGCGATCCACGATATGTCGGGTTTCGGGCGCACGTCGCTGACGGTGGCGATCCCGATCCTCTCCTGCATGGGCATACAGGTCTGCCCGATGCCCACGGCGGTGCTCTCCACGCACACGGTGGAATTCACGGACTATACGCTGTGCGACCTCACCCCGGAACTGGGCGGCATCCTCGACCACTGGGAAAGGCTCGGCCTCCATTTCGACGGCGTATATTCCGGCTTCATGGCCTCCCCGGAACAGATGGATTCGGTGGCCCGGTGCATCCGCAACTGCCTCGCCCCCGGCGGGCTGGCGGTCGTGGATCCGGTGCTCGGGGACAACGGCATCCTTGATCCCACCATGACCCCGGAAATGGTGGAAAAAATGCGCTGGCTCATCTCCTGCGCCGACATCATCACCCCGAACATCACCGAAGTCGCCCTGCTCCTCGACGAGCCGTTCACGCCCCGGATCTCGCCTGAGGAAATCAAGGGCTGGCTGCGCCGCCTGTCCGCAATGGGGCCTCAAACCGTGGTCGCCACAAGCGTCCCCTTGCTGGAAGGCGGCAGGGACCCCGGACACAATGCCTCGGTCATTGCCTACGAACGCGACGAGGACCGCTTTTGGCGCATCGACTGCGCCTACATCCCCGCCCACTACCCCGGCACGGGGGACACGTTCTCCAGCGTGCTCACGGGCAGCCTCATCCAGGGCGACAGCCTGTCCATCGCGCTGGATCGCGCCGTCCAGTTCGTCACCCTCGGTATCCGGGCCACGTTCGGGCAAGGGCTGCCCTCGCGCGAAGGCATCCTGCTGGAGCGCATCCTCGGCAGCCTGTTCGCGCCCGTCTCGGCCTGCAAATGCCGGATCATGGACGGGGACGGCTGCTGTAACCCGGTGCTCCCCTTCGAAGACTGACATGGGCTCCGCCTCCCGCCCCAAAGGCGCAAGATCAAAATCGCGGACGGCGGGACGCCCCGGACGCGAACGCTCCATCCGATACAACGGCATGGGACAAAGGATATGCTGATGACTACGGAACAATGCGGCCAGGACCAACTGCCCATTGGCCTTTTCGATTCCGGCGTGGGCGGCCTGACCGTCCTTGACGCCATGCGCCGCCTCATGCCCGGCGAGGATTACCTGTTCCTCGGAGACACCGCCCGCGTGCCCTACGGGGCCAAAAGCCAGAAAACGATTGTCCGCTACTCCCTTCAGGCCGCCGCCAAGCTCATCGGCCAGCGCATCAAGCTGCTGGTCATCGCCTGCAACACGGCCACCGCCGCCGCGCTTCCCGCCCTGCGCGAAACATGGCCCGACATGCCCATCATCGGCGTGATCGAGCCCGGTTCCCGCGCCGCCTGCGAAGCCTCGCCCTCCGGCGACATCGCGGTCATCGCCACCGAATCCACCATCCGCAGCGGGGCCTATGCCGAGGCCATCCTCCGCCGCCGCCCCGAAGCGCAGGTCCGCAGCCTCGCCTGCCCCCTGTTCGTGCCGCTGGCCGAAGAAGGCTGGTTCGACGGCCCCATCGCCGAAGGCGTGGTTTCACGCTACCTTGAGCCGCTGTTTGAGAAGTCTCCCGCGCCCGACTGCCTTGTGCTCGGCTGCACGCACTATCCCATGCTCGCCGCCGCCATCCGTAAGGTCGTCGGGCCGGAAGTCCATATCGTGGATTCCGCGGCGACCACGGCCGAGGTGGTCAAGCGCCGCCTCGCCGACAAAGGGCTGGCCCACCCGCAGGCCGGGCGCACGGGGCGCATCCGTTTTTTCATCACCGACGACCCGCAGCGGTTCACCCGCACGGGCAGCCTGTTCCTCAACATGACCATCACGGACAGCGACGTCCGGCTTGTGGATCTTGAAAACGTGCCCCTCCCCGACGCCGCCGAAACGCCAACACAAAGGAAATCATCATGAGTTACGCCCCCATTCCCATGGTCCCCGGCCCGGTCGCCCTGCACGAAGACGTCATTGCCGTCCTCGGCAGGGATTACGGCTCGGGGCAGGTCGAATCCGACTTCCTGTGCCTTTACGACGCCGCCAGCCGCGGCATCGGCAAGCTCATGGGCACAAAGGACGATGTCGTCCTGATGACCGGCGAAGGTATGCTCGCCCTCTGGGGCGCGCTGAAAAGCTGCCTGAAACCCGGCGATCATGTGGTCAGCGCCGGTACCGGCGTCTTCGGGGACGGCATCGGCGAAATGGCCGAATCCTTCGGCTGCATCGTGGAAAAGGTGTCCCTCCCTTATGACTGCAGCATCCGTGAAAGCGACCTCGCCGCCGTGGAGGAAGCCATCCGCCGCGTCAAGCCGGTCATGCTGACCGCCGTGCACTGCGAGACCCCGTCCGGCACCCTGAACCCCATCGGGCTGCTCGGCAAGCTCAAGAAGGATCTCGGCGTGCCTCTGTTCTATGTGGACACGGTGGCGGGGCTCGGCGGAGCGCCCGTGCACATGGACGAATGGAACGTCGACCTGATGCTCGGCGGTTCCCAGAAGTGCCTGAGCTGCCCCCCGAGCATGAGCATGGTGGGCGTCAGCGCCGCCGCGTGGGAACGCATGAAGGAGGTGAACTATCAGGGCTACGACGCCATCCTGCCCTTCCGCACCGTGCGCACGGACGGACGCTGCCCCTACACCCCGAACTGGCACGGGGTGGCCGCGCTGTACGCGGGGACGCAGGCCATCTTCAAGGAAGGCATGGACGCCGCGTTTGCCCGCCACGAGGCGGTAGCGGCCCAGTGCCGGGCCGGGCTCGCCGAACTCGGCATCAAGCTCTGGACGGCTCCCGACGCCGTCAACGCGCCGACCGTCACGGCGGCCATGATCCCCGAAGGCTTTACGTGGCCGGAATGGAAAGAAGCGCTCCGCCGCCACGGGCTGATCTGCACCGGCAGTTTCGGCCCGATGGACGGCAAGGTCTTCCGCCTCGGGCACATGGGCACGCAGGCCCAGCCGTACCTCATGGAGCAAGCCCTCGACGCCATCGCCGCCACGCTGGGAAAATAGCCGGTCGAGGCAAAACGCTTTTGGGGAGGGCCCAGCCCTCCCCCTTTTTCTCCGTCCTTCCGGTATCCCACACGCATTTCGAGGTGCGCTCCGCAACGGAACATGTCGGTATGAAACCTCTTTCCCCAACGAAGCCCTTTCAAAGGATTCGTTAGCGCGAAAAGCCTTGGAAAGGGAGGGACTCCGCACCGGCAGGTCCGGGGAAGGGGGAAAAGAGGGGCCCACTTTCTTCAGAAAAGTTTTCCCTCCCTTCCCCAACCTTCCCTCTCATTTCCCAAACAACTTGCGCCATGCCGACGAAACAGCCGATGCCGCCCGTCCCCCCGCTTCAGCCGCTCCTGTTCTGGGAAACCGGCGTCTTGCTGTTCGTCGCGGGAATCGTCACTGCACGTTTTCCGGTTCCGGCTTTAACGGCCTGCGCCCTGTTTGCATGGGTGGACAGCCGGACGCGCCGCCCTCTCTGCTGCCTGCTGGCGGCTGCGTGCGTCATCGCAGGCTGGTGGATCGGCGAAAAGTCCGTTCCCCGCGTCCCCCAAGAGTACCCGGCATGGCTGGAAAAGAGCCTGTCCTCACGGCGGGCCGTCACCGTGGAAGGCGTGATCGTCGGTTCCCGCGGCTTGCCGGATCAGCGTCTGCAAATCATTCTGGACGATGTGGGCCCCGCCGAAAAGGAACCGCTCCCCGGCAGGATGGCCCTGACGTGGCAGGACATGCCCGACGTCCCCCGCCCCCTACCGGGGCAACGGATAACCGCGGATCTGAAAATCCGTCCGGTCCACGGTTTCCACAACCAAGGCACGTGGAACAGCGAGGATTACTGGCATCGCCAAGGCGTCTTCTTTCAGGCGTGGGCCAAACAGGATGACGCCGCCATCCGTACATCCGGCACGCCTTCCGCCGGAGCCGAACTACGGGAGCGCCTGCGCCTGCGTGTCGCCGCCGCGCTGGATCCGCCGGAAGAAAGCGGCCTCCGCACGCTTTCCCCTTCCAGTACGGACAGAAACGCTTCCCGGCAGGCGGCCCTGCCGTCCCAAAACGCTTGGAGCGAACCGCCTTCACCCCCACGGCGGGAGAACCTCCCGTCCGCTCCTGAGCAGATTGGGGAGGTGCAGACTGAAGAGGTTCGGGAACATTCAGGTTCGCCTGCGCACTCCGCAGCTCCGGCGGATACGAGGCGCTTTTCAAGGGTGCGGGACGGCGGATCTTCCATCATCCCGGCCTTGCTGTTCGGGGATCGCTATGGGCTCAACACGCCGGACATGGAGCGCATCAACGCGGCGGGGCTGACGCACAGCCTTGCCCTGTCCGGACAGCATCTTGCCGTCGTCGGCTTGGGCGCGTTGGCGCTCACCGGGATTGTGGGGCTCCTCGCGCCGGGGCTGTTCCTGCGCTTTCCGGCCTACAGCCTCATCGGGCTCCTGAGCCTGCCGCTGGCCTCCGCCTATTTATGGCTCGGCGATGCGCCGCCTTCGCTGGTGCGGGCCGCCCTGATGCTTGCCATCGTTTGCCTGTTGCGCTGCGTGCCCGATCTACTTCCCGAGCGTTTCCGCCGGAACCTGCGCCCGGCCTTCACCTTTGCCGATGTGCTCCTGCTTGCCCTGTTCTGCATGGTTCTGGCCGATCCCCTGTGCCTGTACGATCTGGGCGTGCAGCTCTCTTTTTCGGCGGTGGCGGGAATCGCGCTTTGTTCCCCGTGGCTCAGCAAACTCTGGAACGACGGCCCGTTATCCTTCTCGCCGCTCAAAGTCCTGCAAGGCGGGCTCTCGCCCATGCGTGCCGCCGGGGGCCGTTTCATCCGGCTTCTCTGGCTGACCCTCGGCAGTTCCGTCGCCGCGCAGCTCGCCACCCTCCCCCTCGTGCTGGATGCCTTCGGGCGCTCGACCCTCTGGTTCCCGATCAACCTGCTCTGGCTTCCGGCGCTCGGTTTCATCGTCCTGCCGCTGTCGTTCCTCGGGCTTATCGCCGCGGCAGCCGGATTGGAACAGGCAGCCGGTTTCCTGCTCCATCTGGCGAACATTCCTTGTGAGGCGCTTCTGCATAGCCTGCGCTGGCTGCAAGCGCACGCGGGGCTGGATCTGTTCGTATCCCCTCGCCCGCACTGGACCGCCATCCTTGGCTTCGGCGCGATCGCCGTAGCACTGGCCATGCGCATACATCGGGATCATTTCCCACACGCGGCGAAACGCCTTCTGATCTCCGGTGCGCTCCTGCTTTCCGTCGGGCCGTTGCTCTGGGTCCACGCCTTCTTTGAACCCAAAATTTCCCTCAGGGTGCTGGATGTCGGACAGGGGCAAGCCGTACTTCTGGAATGGCCCTACGGAGGAAGGGCGATGGTGGACGGCGGCGGGTTGTTTTCCGACCGTTTCGACGTGGGACGGGATCTCGTTTCCCTGGTGCTTACCGCCAACAACCTGCCCCGGCTGGACTTCATCGCCGTAACGCATCCCGACCGGGATCACCTCAAAGGCTTGCTGTTCATCGCAGCCAACTATGCGATGAAAGCCGCATACACCGCTCCGCTTGAAGGCATCGACACGCCGCAACATGACTCGCCCCGGCCTCTCTCCGAAGCGTTCACCGCCATCCTTGCCTCGCGCGGAATTCCCCGTCATACTTTGGGCGCGGGAAACGTGCTCCCCCTTGCGGACGGGCTGGCGCTTGAGGTGCTGGCCCCGGCTCCCGGCGTGACGCCTTCCGGCAATGACGGGCTGGTGTTCCGGCTTGTCCTCAACGGGCACGGCCTCGCCTTGCTGCCCGGAGATGCCGAAGCGCCGTACCTGCGGGCCCTGCTGCGAAGCGGCGCGGACCTATCGGCGGACGTGCTCGTCCTGCCTCACCACGGTTCCGCAGGCAGCCTTGTCCCGGCTCTGTACGACGCGGTGTCTCCAAAGCTGGCCATCGCCAGCGCCGGAGCGTACAACCCGTACCGGCTTCCCTCCCGGAAAGTCCGCGACGCATTGGAATGGCGGAATATTCCGCTTCACATCACCGGTAATGAAGGCGAAATCGCCGTCCATTGGGACCTGAAAAAGAATGCGGGGAAGAAAAACATTCTTCAAGAAGGCTTTCCTCCTCCGCGCCCTCATCTCTCCCAATATGTCCAACCGATGGGGAGGGCACGCGAAAGCTCTCCCGCCGGAAACACGAAATAAAACGACATCATCCCATTACTCCCAAAAGACCGTTGGAGGCGGAGAACGGGTACAAGGCAGGCAGAAATGCATTCTCCAGAAAGCCCCTTCCCGATTTGGGCCTCCAATCATAAGGATAAGCAGTGCGACTGACGGCAACGCATAAAATGGGCATAGCGGCCCTGATCATGGCGGGCAGCGTGTTCCTGTCCCGGCTCATGGGGTTGGTACGGGATAAGGTGGTTTCGTGGCAATTCGGGGCGGGTGCGGAATCGGACGTCTATTTCGCGGCCTTCGTGGTCCCCGACTTCCTCAATTACCTGCTCGCGGGCGGTTATATCTCGATCACGCTGATCCCTTTGCTTTCCAAGCGGTTCGAGGAGGACGAGGCAGACGGCTGGCGGTTCTTCTCGGCTGTGTTCTGGTGGGCGGCCCTCGGCATAGCCGCCCTGACCGCCGTGGCATGGATCTTCGCTCCGGAACTCGCCCAGATCGTCGGGCCGGGATTTTCCCCGGAAAAACAGGCCCGGCTGGCCCATTTCCTGCGCATCATCCTGCCCGCACAGGTCTTCTTCCTGCCCGGCGCGTGCGTGTCCGCCCTGCTCTATATCCGCAAGCAATTCCTGGCCCCCGCGCTCACACCGCTCATCTACAACGGCTGCATCATCGCGGGCGGCCTCCTCGTGACCGGGCGGGGCATGGAAGGCTTCTGCTGGGGCGTCCTGTTCGGCGCGGCCCTCGGATCGTTCCTGCTGCCTGTCGTGGCGGCCCGCTCCTCCGGCTCCCCTCTGCCCGAAGGCATACCCGCCGGGCTGCGCCTCCGCTTCAACCTGCGCCACCCGCTCCTCAAAAGGCTTCTCCTGTTGGCCCTGCCGCTCATGCTCGGCGTGTCCATTGTGGCCATGGATGAGCAGTTCGTGCGTATTTTCGGCTCTATGGCGGGTGAGGGGGCGGTAAGCCTCCTGAGCTATGCCCGGCGCATCATGCTTGTCCCCGTGGGTGTGGTGGCGCAGGCCGCGGGCGTGGCGTCCTTCCCGTTCCTCGCCGCGCTGGCGGCCCGGGGCGACGACGCCGGATTCGACAAGACCCTTGGCACGGCCCTGCGCGGGAGCATGCTCGTAGTCATCCCGCTCACGGCCTATATGATGGCCGTTGCCCTGCCCACGCTCGGATTCATCTTTGAAGGCGGGCGCTTTTCCGCCGAGGAAACCATCCTCGCCGCGCCGCTGCTCCAGATACTGCTCCTTTCAGTCCCCTTCTGGGTCGTACAGCAGGTTATCGGGAGGGCTTTCTACGCCCGTCAGAACACCCTCACCCCGGCCGTTGTAGGCACTGTGGCGACCCTCGCCGCCCTGCCCGCCTATCCGCTCGCGGTAAAGCTCTGGGGCGCGTTCGGCGTTGCCATGCTGACGACGCTCTGCCTCTTCGTTTACACCCTTGCCCTCTCGTGGTTCTGGATCCGCAAGCACGGCACGGGGGCGTTCGACGGCATGGGGCATCTGCTCCTCAAAGGATTCCTGCTGGTCCTGCCCGGCACGCTGCTGGCCTTTTCCGCGGTCTATGGGCTTTCAGGCCGCCTGCCCCTCTGGTTCCCCTCCCTGTACGCCTATCTGCCCGCAGCCATGCGCCACGCCGTCATATGCGGCATTGCCGGGGTCATCTTCGCCATTCCTTATCTTCTGCTCGCCAAGCTGTTCATGCCCGAGGCGCTGTCCTTAAGAAGGAGAAGGTAGGGATTGAAGATTGGAGGGGGGAGGGGAACCCTTCTCGAGAAGGGTTCCCCTCCCCCCTCCCCCCTCCAAACCACCCCCTTCCCCTCCTAATATTTTCGACTTTATCGAATCCCTGTTGCAAGCCTTCCCTGAAGGCAGCAAAGCCACCTGAACGGTGTTCAGGCGGCTTCTTTTTTTGGGGAATTGGAAAAGGCGTTTTGTGAAAAACACTCTTCAACACCCTCTTTTCGCTGGAAACATTTCCGCTTTAAAATGTATTTTATTCCAAAGACAACCCGCGCCGGAAAAGCTCAAGAACAGGGATTCGATAAACACGAAAGTCTTTGAAGAGGAGGGGG
>OGCM01001556.1_pt1 | contig 26789 bp, 13 predicted proteins | sample 1570151 | NCBI WGS metagenome assembly OGCM01 (sample SAMEA4370582, study PRJEB24528) | human gut metagenome
AGGTGACGGTGTGGGTGGCCTTGTCCCAGTTCGCCACTTCGTAGGCGCTCAGAGGAATGTAGTACCCAAAGGGCACAAAATAACTGGCAATGGGCGGCATAAAGGCAGAGAACAACCCGACCAGCGCCCCCACAATACCTGCGCAGAGCGCCGGAAGGGGATTGCCTACCCACAGCATCAGCAGAAACTCGCCGAAGAAAAGCATACAATCCACGGCCAGTGTGCAGACGAACAGATAGGCCAGCTGCCCCGCAGGAAAGACCTCGGTGTAGCCGTGGACGCGCCCAAGTACCGGCACGCAGACCAGCTCCAGCACCGTGACCAGCAGCACCTCCGACACGCCAAAGACTGCCTTGCCCGCAAACAGGCTGCGGCGGCTCTGCAAAGTGTAGAGCAGCTTGGTGGTATTGCCCTTTATCTCCATATCCCACAGCCGGGAGGCCAGTACCGCCATCATCACCGGCATCAGAATCGCCTCGATGACCGGCAGGCTGTAGAGCAGGGCACTGTAGCCGTTGGCCAGCTCATCCGGGGCTGCCGGAGCAAGGCCGCCCACCCACAGCACGACAATGCCGGGAATCAGCAGGCAGAGGGCAAGGTCGTGCCGGCGGCGGGCCTTTTGCAGCTCCGTAAAAAAGGCTGTCATCTTACGCCACCTCCCCGCTGCTTTGGGTCAGGCTGAGGAAGATGTCCTCAAGGCTCTTGGTCTGTGCAGTCAGCCCAATGACACCGGCACCGCTTTCGGCAAGGGTGCGGATCAGCGCGGCCAGTGTTTCATCTCGCAGCGGGGGAAGCTGCAGCGTGTCCGGCTGGTCGGTCAGCCTTGCGGCCGTCACCCCCTGCTGCTGCAACACGGCAAGAGCCTTGGGGACTGTCAGCACCCGCAGCAGAATGCCGCCCCGGCTGTGCTTTTGCAGCTGCTGCAGCGAACCCTCGAACAGCAGCTTGCCGTGACTCAGGATGCCGACCTGATCCACCATCTGCTCGATCTCGCCCAGCAGATGGCTGGAGATCAAAACGGTGGCGCCGGTGGTCTGCGGCATTGAGGCAATAAGGCTGCGCATTTCCTGAATCCCGGCCGGGTCCAGACCGTTGGTGGGTTCATCTAAAATCAGCAGTTTGGGGCTGCCCAGCAGCGCCATGGCAATGCCCAGCCGCTGCTTCATGCCCAGAGAATACTGCCCCACCTTCCGGTCAGCGTCCTTAGTAAGATGTACGATGTCCAGCACCCGGCGGGTGTCCCTGCGGTCAACGCCCTTCAGATCGGCAACGATGGCCAGATTTTCCCGCGCGGTCAGGTGCAGGTAGCCGGAGGGCGATTCGATCAGGCTGCCGGTCTGCCGCAGCAGCGGGATACGGTTTTTCTCATTCATGGGCTGCCCCAGCAGCGCCACGCTGCCGCCGGTGGGATGCACAAGCCCCAGCAGCATCTTCATTGTGGTGGATTTTCCCGCCCCGTTGGGGCCTAAAAAGCCATAGACGCAGCCCTCCGGGACGCACAGATCCAGATGATCCACTACAAGACGGCCGTGATAGCTTTTGCAAAGGGCATGGGTCTCAATTACAGGTTTCATACAAGGTTCTCCTTTCACATTCACGATCCTTTCGGAATGCTGCCAGAATACACCCGTCATCTTAATCCTGCCGGAAGGATAGCTTAATTTGCGCTTAAATTTACGGGCGTTCTCTTTTGCAGCGCAAAAATTGTGGTATAGTAGGGAGGGAAAAGGAGGAAACGCCTTGTGAACACCATTTATGATGCGAAAATCCTGATTGTGGATGACAACGCCGATCTGCTGGCACTGCTGTGTGAGCAGCTGCGCGGCGCAGGCTATGGGAAGATCCGCACAGCACAAAGCTGCGGAGGCGCACGCGCCGCCTTTGCGGCCGGGCAGCCGGAGCTGATGATCTTGGACATCAACCTGCCGGACGGGGACGGGTTTTCTTTATTCCGTGCGCTGCGGGCCAAAGCGGATGTGCCGGCGTTATTTCTATCAGCACGGGATGCGGATGCAGACCGGCTGTTCGGACTGGGGCTGGGGGCGGACGATTACCTGACAAAGCCCTTTTTGATGCAGGAGCTGTTGCTGCGGGTGCAGCATATTCTGCAGCGGGCTTACCGGGCGGAATTGTCAGCTGCAAAACCAACGGTATTGCAGCTTGGGCCGCGCAGCGTAGACCTGAACGATGCCGTTGTCAGCCTGCCCGACGGAAAAACATTGGCGCTGACGGCTACCGAGCTGGCCCTGCTGCGCAAGCTGGCAGAAAACCGGGGGCATATCGTGACCTATGATGCCATCTGCGATGCTGTCTGGGGTGCGGATTATTATGGCTATGAGAACAGTCTGGGCGTACACATCCGGCATCTGCGGGAAAAGCTGGAAACCGAGCCCGGTGCGCCGCGGTTCCTGCGCACGGTGCGGGGTATCGGCTATAAGCTGACAAAGGAGGGAGAGCCTTGAAAACCTTTGCACGGCTGATCCGGCGGTATGTGCTGGCCGCTGTGGGCGTTGTGCTTTTGCTGCTGTTTTCCGGCGTTGCCCTGCTGGGGTGGCTGGGCTGGCAGGAGGGCCGCCGTCTGCCGCAGCGGGAATACGCCTCCAGCGAAATTGCAGATGCTATGTTGGAAACGGCAGACGGGCTGGCGCTGGGGGCAGCGCACACGCCGCAGGAATGGATGGACGGCTATGCATGGGCCATGGTGCTGGATGATGACGGCGCTGTCCGGTGGAGCTACGAGCTGCCGAAGGAACTGAACCACACCTATACGGCCGGCGAAATTGCCCGGTTTGCCCGCTGGTATCTGGCGGATTACCCGGTGTTCTGCTGGGAAGAACCCTACGGTCTGTTTGTTATAGGTCTGCCCAGGGGGAGCCTTTGGCGGTACAGCGTGTACAGCTCGCCGGAGCTTGTGCTGAACATGGCCGGAATCCTCCCGGCGGCAGCGCTGGGATTGCTGCTGCTGGGGCTGGCGCTTTGCCTTTGGCTGAGCTGGCGGGGGGCAAAGCGGCTGGAGACCGTAGCAAACGGTCTGGATGCGCTGGCACAGGGGCAGAGCGTCCAGCTGCCTACCAATGGCTTTGCAGGGGAACTGGCGGAAAAGCTGAACCGGACCGGCGCCCAGCTGCAGGCCAAAAACGAGATGCTCGCCCGGCGGGACAATGCCCGCACCCAATGGATCGCAGGGGTCAGCCACGATGTGCGCACCCCGCTGGCCCTGATCATGGGCTGGGCGGAACAGATGGAGCGGGACGCAGAAACGCCGGCGGCCTCCCGGCGGAAGGCGACCGGCATACGAACCCAGTGCGAAAAGCTCCGCACCCTCATAGATGATCTGAACCTGACCAGCAAGTTGGAATACGGCGCACAGCCGCTGCGCAGAAAGAACCTCCGGGCGGGGCCGCTGTTCCGCGCGTTGGTGGCGCAATTTTGCGAGAACGCGCAGGAAAAAAAGTGTGAGATTGCGCTGGAGCAATCAGAGCAGAGCGAGCAGGCAATGCTTTGCGCAGACCGCGCGCTGCTGGAACGATTGCTTGAGAATCTATTGAACAACAGCATCCGCCACAATCCCGGCCGGGTGAGCATCACCGTGCGCACCGAAGCGGCGGGGGGCTGCTTTTGCCTGACAGTGGCCGATGACGGCTGCGGCTACCCACCTGCTGTGCTGGCGGCTATGAATGCCCCCGAGCCCTGCGAAAATGCTCCGCACATCCTTGGCCTGCATGTGGTGGAGCAGATCGCCATCGCGCACGGCGGAAAAGCAGAATTTGCGAACAATATCCCGCAGGGCGCAAAGGCGGTCATCAGCCTGCCGATGGAGTGAAAAGCTTGGATAGCGCTGCAAAATACAAACGCCTCCGGCAGCTTATGTTGAAGCACAAACATAAGCTGCCGGGGGCGTTGCTTTATGGGCTTCCGCTTATTCCTTTGCCGCCGGAATGCGGAGCTGGGCACGGTATTCGGTCGGGGTGATGCCGTAGAGAGCGCGGAAGCTCTTTACAAAGCTGCTGTAATTTGTAAAGCCGCTGGCGGAGCAGGCGTCCAGCACACTCATGCCGGCGGCAAGGGCGTTGCGGCAGTGCTGCATCCGCAGGTTGGTCAGATAGCCGTGGACGCTCTCGAGGGTGTATTCTTTGAACACGCGGGAAAGATGCTCCCGGCTGGTGTAGGTGTAGCGCGCCAGCTGCGCAACATTCAGCTGGGGGTCTGTGTAGTTCGCCTGCAGGTAGGCAACCGCCTTGGCAACCAGCAGGCTTGTGGCGGAGGGCGGCGGCGCGGCGCGGCGGCCGTGGATCACATGGCAGAACAGCAAAATCAGCTCGGTCACCTCACAGCACTGGACCGCCGAACGGATCGGCTCATCCAGATAGACGGTCTGTGCCATCCGCTCCAGCAGACCGCGGAAATCCCACCGTATGACCGAGTCGGCGTCAAGTATGACAGGCTCGCCCTGCCATAAACGGTCGGTCAGCCTGCTCTGCACCCACGCGCGGTCCCAGATGTCGGGCGCGATCTGCACGACAAGCCGTTCAGAGGTGTCCGCCGTGATGTTGAACTTGCCGGAATGGAACATCTCCCCGGGAAAGAGGATCAGCTCCCCCAAGTGCAGGTCGTAGACGCTGCCGCCGATGGAATACCGCACACTGCTGCCCGATACCGGCAGGATCAGCTCATAGTAGGGGTGCGAGTGTACGACCGATTGGCTGTTGAGCTGGTTGGTGTACCATGCTACCTCGACATCACCGCCCTGCAAGGCTGAGCTGGCCTTCTCCTGCGTGAGAAGAGAATCTACATAATGCGGTACTTTTTGTATGATCATGACGCAGGCCTCCCCACGAATTTTGTCCTTAAGACGATTATATCACATTTTGCGATATTTGCGCTACAAAAAGCAGAGAAATTTGGCCGCATATTTGATATTATAATGACGAAATAAGGCAACAGTAGCAATTATCACAAAAACGAGCGCACGAATTTGTGAGAGTTGCACAAACCATGCCGAAACAAACGCTTTTTCCACTTGACCAACGCAAAAGAAGAAAGGGGAAAATCTATGAAAGTGTGCTACACCGGCGGTGCTGTCAAGGACTGCGGCAGTTACTATTCCGTTGCAACCAACGCTGTGGAGCTGCGCATCTGGTTTTTGACCGATGACATCCTGCGCATCCGCGCCGGCTTTGACGGCGACTGGGACGAGGCCTCCTACAGCCTGACGATGACCGCATGGGAGTCCCGCACCGATGCCCTGATGCAGGGCTGCCGCAAGCGCGTAGAGCCTGCTGCCGCCGTTTTGACCGATGGCGAAAAGCAGGCTGTGATCCAGGGCGAGCGCCTGAAGGTCGTGATCGAGAAGGAACCCTTCCGCATCATGGTCTACGACAAGGACGGCAGCCTGCTGCACGCCGACATTCCTGACCTTGCCTACCGCGAGGACAGCAACCGCCGCCGCATCCATGCCAGCCAGATCGAGGCTGACGACTGCTTCTATGGCTTCGGTGAGAAGTCCGGCGAGATCAACAAGGCCGAGAAATACATGAATATGGCCCCCGGCGATGCGATGGGCTACAACGCCAAGGAGACCGACTCTCTCTACAAGCACATTCCTTTTTATATCCGGCTGAACCGCGGCACAAAACAGGCGGTCGGTTACTTCTACCACAACACGGCCGAGTGTGATTTCAACATGGGGCGCGAGAAGCGCAACTACTGGCATCGCTACTCGTCCTACCGCACCGATGCGGGCGATATTGATCTGTTCCTGATCGCAGGCCCGTCCATCCGCGAGATCATCGAGCGCTACACCGACCTAACCGGCAAGAGCGTCATGCTGCCGAAGGCTGCACTCGGCTACCTCGGCAGTTCGATGTATTACCCCGAATTGCCCGAGAACAGCGATGACGCGGTGCTGGATTTCATCGACACCACCCGCGAGGAGGGCATCCCCGCAGACGGGTTCCAGCTTTCCAGCGGTTATTGCGCAGTCGAGACGGCCGAGGGCATCAAGCGCTGCACCTTCACTTGGAACCACAAGCGCTTCAAGGACCCGGCAGACTGGTTCGCCCAGATGGAAAAGCGTGGCATTGTCGTTTCGCCCAACATCAAGCCCGGCATGCTGCTGGTCCACCCGTTGCTGGACGAGATGAAGGAGAAGGGCATGTTCCTGCCCGCCTCCGATGACAACGCGGGCCTCGACGGTCTGGCTGTCGGCACATGGTGGGGCGGCCCCGGCCTCTTTGTAGACTACACGAAGGAATCCACCCGTCTGCACTGGAAGCAGTACATCAAGGATGCGCTGCTCAAGTACGGCTGCCGCTCCATCTGGAACGACAACTGCGAGTATGATTCCCTTGTTGATAAGGACGCCAAGGTCTATTTTGAGGGTAAGGGCAGCACGATCGGCACGATGAAGTCGGTCATGAGCAACCTGATGTGCCAGCTGTCCAACGAGGCCATCGAGGAATATGACCCCGACTGCCGTCCCTTCTCGGTCTGCCGCTCCGGTCACGCCGGCATCCAGCGGTATGCACAGGTCTGGGCCGGCGACAACCTGACCTGCTGGGATACCCTGAAATACAACATTGCCACGATTTTGGGCATGGCGCTCTGCGGCGTGTCCAACCACGGCTGCGACATCGGCGGCTTCTTCGGCCCCGCGCCGGAGGGTGAGCTGTTTGTGCGCTGGGTGCAGAACGGCATCTTCCAGCCGCGCTTCTCCATCCATTCGACCAACACCGACAACACCGTTACCGAGCCTTGGATGTACAGCGACAAAAAGCAGTACATCAAGGAGGCCATCGACTTCCGCTACAAGCTCAGCCCGACGCTCTACTCGCTGATGGAGCGCGCGCATGAGAACGGCCTGCCCATCTGGCAGCCCACCTTCGCGGTGTTCCAGAATGACCCCGCAACCTACGATGAGGGTGTCGATTTCATGTTCGGCGATTCTCTGCTGGTGGCCAACGTTGTCGAGAAGGGCCAGACCGTTCGCCCGGTCTACCTGCCCAAGACCGAAAACGAAAACGAGCGGTTCTACGACTTCTACACCCGCGAGGAATACGCCCCCGGCCAGACCGTTGAGGTGCCGGTCGACATTGCCAGCATTCCGCTGTTTGTGCGCAGCGGTGCCATCATCCCGATGAGCGGCAACGCCCTGCATAACCTGATGACCGAAAAGACCACGGCGCTGGACATCCTGATGGCCCCCGATGTAGATTCCGAGTTCACGCTGTATGAGGATGACGGCCGCACGAACGACTATCGCAACGGCGCTTACCTCAAGACGAAAATCGACGTCAAGGCAGGCGTCAAGACGGTCGTGACCTTCACGAACGAGGGCAGCTACGAGACCGCCGTGGAGAGCATGGCGCTTGACATGATCCACCGCGAGAAGTCCCCGTTCTATGTGCAGGTCGACGGCAAGGAGCTGCCGCATTTCCTGCACCGCCGCAAGTTTGAGCAGGCCGAGAGCGGCTGGTACTACAGCCAGCGCCTCAAGAGTGTGCAGATCAAGTACCCCAACCCTAAGCAGGATCATGAGGTACTCGTATCCTTTGAGCAGTTTGATTTGATTGGAATGTAAGGGGGAAGCGGCGGTGAGGAATCCCTCCGCCCTCGCTTCGCTCGGCCACCTCCCTTTGACAAGGGAGGCTTTAAAGGCCCCCTTGTCAAAGGGGGCTGTCCGCGAAGCGGACTGGGGGATTCCCCGCTGCACCTGCCCGCAATGACCACATATATCAGAAGGAGAGATACCATGTTCAAGAAAATCGCAGCTTTGGGTGCTGCGGCTGTGCTGGGGATCGGTCTGCTGACCGGCTGCGGCGCATCCGCCTCCACGGCCGATGCAGGCTACAGCGCCGAGAATCCGCTGGTTCTTACGCTGGCCCACGGCCTGTCGGAGACCCACACTGTCCATATCGCCATGACCCAGTTTGCGGAGGAGGTCAACGAAAAGACCGATGGCCGCATTCAGGTCAAGATCTTCCCCAACGGCCAGCTTGGCAGCGAGAACGAGAACCTTGAGCAGCTGCAGGCGGGTGTTATCGCCATGACGAAGGTCTCCGCCCCCGGCCTTGCCACCTACAACGAGGCCTACAACGCCTTCGGCCTGCCCTACATTTTTAATGACACGGAGGATTTCTACCATGTCATGGACTCGCAGGAGATGCAGGACTTCTTCCTCTCGACCGGCGAGGACGGCTTTGTCACGCTGACCTACTACACCTCCGGTGCCCGTTCCTTCTACACGAAGGATAAGGCCATCCGCACCCCGGCAGACCTCAAGGGCCTGAAGATCCGCGTGCAGGATATGAAGAGCCAGACCGATATGATGAGCTACCTCGGCGGTATCCCCGTTGCCATGTCCTACGGCGATGTCTATACCTCGCTGCAGACCGGCATCATCGACGGCACCGAGAATAACGAGACCGCCCTGACCACTGGCAAGCACGGCGAGGTCTGCAAGGTCTACTCGGTCGATCAGCACGCCATGATCCCCGATGTACTGATCATGAGCGAAAAGGTCTGGAAGACCATCAGCCCGGAGGATCAGCAGATTCTTCTCGAGGCTGCCCACGACTCCACCGATGCCCACAAGGTCATGTGGGACACCGCAGTCGAGGAGGCCGTCAAGGAGGCACAGGAGACGATGGGCGTGGAGTTCGTCTACGATGTCGATAAGGAGGCCTTCCGCGAGGCCACCCAGCCCATGATCGAAGCCTACGAAGAAGAGTATCCCGGCGTCAAGACGCTGATGGATACCATTGAAAAGGCAAGAGGGGAGGAGTAAGCCATGAAAAACACCTTTGCAACGATTAAATTCTGGATGGATAAGATCCTGAGCATCGCCTGTGCGATTCTTCTTTCCTTCATGACCATTCTGGTGCTTATTCAGGTATTCTCCCGCTATGTGCTCAACAGCCCCGTAGCCTTTACCGAGGAGCTTGTCCGCTACAGCCTGATCTGGACCGGTTTCATCGGCGCGGCCTACGCCTTCTCCACCCGTGAGCATATGTCGCTGACCCTCGTCCGCGATAAGTTCACCGGCAAGGCCCACACCGCCCTGCTGGTGGCCATTGACGGCCTGATCCTCCTGATGGCGATCTTCGTTTTCACGATCGGCGGCTTCAAGCTGGCTGTTTCCGCCAGCCGCGAGTTCTCGGCGCTGCTGGGCATCCCCCGCAGTCTGGTTTACGCCATCGCCCCGATTTCCGGCGTGTTCATTGTGATTGCGCAGATCATCAACATCTATGAGGACATCACCGGCGAAAAAGTAGAATCCAAGGAGGGTGCAGACAAATGAGTATCACCATGACCACCGTTATCCTTTTCGCTGTGTTCGGCGTGCTGCTGTTCCTCGGCGTGCCCATCTCCATCAGCATTGTGGCATCCTCTATCGTGACGGCCATGTCCACCCTGTCCTGGGACCAGATCACCTTTATCACGATGCAGAAGATGAACTCCGGTGTTGAGTCGTTCTCCCTGCTGGCCGTGCCGCTGTTTATTCTGGCCGGCAACATCATGAACAACGGCGGTATCGCCAAGCGCCTTGTCAACTTTGCGCAGCTGTTTGTCGGCAAGATTCCCGGCTCGATGGCACAGGCAAACATCCTCGGCAACATGCTGTTCGGCGCATTGTCCGGCTCCTCCGTCGCCGCTGCGTCCGCCATGGGCGGCTGCATCAGCCCTATTGAGGAGGAAAACGGCTACGACCCCGCCTACTCCGCCGCTGCGAACATCGCCTCGGCCCCCACGGGTCTGCTGATTCCCCCGACCTCCGCCTTCATCGTCTACTCCACCGTCGCAGGCGGTGTGTCCATCTCCACCCTGTTCATGGCCGGCTACATCCCCGGCATCCTGATGGGCCTGTGCTGCATGGTCGTTGCGTTCATCGGCGCAAAAAAGGCCGGCATGAAGGCCACCGGCTTTGACCGCAGCCAGAGTGTGCTGAAAACTGTCTGGGATGCAGTTCCGTCCCTGCTGCTCATCGTCATCGTCATCGGCGGCATCGTCTCCGGTGTCTTTACCGCCACCGAGGGCGCAGGCGTCGCGGTTCTGTACTGCCTGATCCTCTCCATCATCTATAAGAGCATCGACTTCAAGGGCTTCCTTGGTATCCTGCTCAACTCTGCCAAGACGAGCGGCATCATCCTGTTCTTGATTTCCGCTTCCTCTGCCATGTCCTTCGTTATGGCGTACTCCGGCATCCCGGCCGCCATCTCCAACGGCCTGATGAGCCTGACCGACAACAAGTATATCATCTTCCTGCTGATGAATATTATTCTGCTGGTCATTGGCATGTTCATGGACATCACCCCGGCCATCCTGATCTTCACCCCGATTTTCCTGCCCATCGCCATCAGCTTCGGCATGACCGAGATTCAGTTCGGCGTTATGCTGATCTTCAACATGTGCTTGGGCAACATCACCCCGCCGGTCGGCTCTGTCCTGTTTGTCGGCTGCGGCATCGGCCATGTCTCCATCGAGCAGGTGACCTCCAAGCTGATCCCCTACTTTGTGGCACTGGTTGCCGCCCTGCTGGCAGTTACCTATATCCCGGCGCTCTCCCTCGGTCTGCCCAGCCTCATGGGTCTGATCTGAAGTAAATAAGCCCCCGAGCCACCCCGCCCGCAGCCCTATGCTGCCGGGCGGGGTGTTTTTTCTATGTATATATAATAAGGTAGACGCCCATCACACCGTAGGGGCGCATTCCATATGCGCCCGCAGACGGGCAGTTGTCTCCGGGGCATCGGGGACGCCGCCCCCTGTGTTTTCCCTTTTTCAACACGACCGAACAAATCTTGCCCCTTGCGGTGCGCAACATCTGCGAAAAAATATCGACATAATTCAACATATAGTGTGCAGATGTGCAAGAAATCGCGCTGTATCTTACAAAGTTGTACCGCATTAACCATCAGGATGCACAATATAATGCGGTTGAAATATAGCAAATTGCCGAAAATGAAACGATTCAACGCAGGTACTTGAAATTCTCATACCAAAGAACTATAATTTTTCCATAAAAAGGAATACAAATTAAATCAAATACAGCATGCTTTCCACGCCCCATACGCCAGCGATTGCGCGTGGACGCCGGGGAAAGCATAAGCTGAAAGGGTGTACACCCTTTGCTATTCCGCAGTAAGCTGCGGAATAAAGTGTATTGAACGCATACAAAAGGAGGCAAGGCAGATGACGAAGGCAAATTCCAACCTGCACCGTGCGGCGGCACTGCTGGCCGCCCTGTGCCTGCTGGCAAGCATGGCTCTGCCGGTATATGCAGCGGAGACGGAGACTGACTTTTCTGTTTCAAATTCGGAAACGATTCCGGGTGATGACAATGCGGGAAATGGTGCTGATGGAACCGGGTCGGATATTTCTGTGTCGAATTTGGAAACGATTCAAAAAGACGCCGACACGACAAACGAGGGCAGCAAAACAGAGCCTGAAATTTCTGTGCCGAACTCGGAAACGATTACAAGCAGCGCCGACACAACAGACAAAGCCGCAGGCGCACCCCTTGCCGAGGGCGTGACCGGTTCAGAGAATACCGCCCCGGCTGACAGTGCCGCTGCGGACAAGACCGCCCCGGACGAGGAAAAAACCAATCTCACCGAAGAAAATACCTCGGATGACGAAGAAGGTACTGCGGATAACGGAGAAGACCCTGCGGGCGAAGCTGGCGCGAAAGAAACCTTCTTCGCAGCGGATGCCTACAGCGAGGACGAAACGGAGAGCGATGACAGGTCTGCACCAATGACCGCATCGAATGAGGGGGAAACGGCGAGTTTTATCCCGAATACGGCAACCATTTATTTTGCGGTTGACAGCAACTATCAGGAGAACTACCGGGTTAATCTGTATGTGCAAAAGAAAGATGGTAGCGGTCTAAATAAGGACATGAGCGATACAGATACGACAACAATCGATAGTGATGGGACGAAGCACAAGATATTCAGTGTTACACTAAGTCAGGCGGACTATCCGGGCGGCGGTTTTGATCGGCTTATTTTCCAGTATTTTGATGGGCCTAAGCCGGAGAACTGGAAATGCGATTTCTTTGGATTTGGAGGAAGTGGTAACAATGATAAAGCATGGACATCAATAGATAAAATCGCCGGAAAAATGTATGACGGCCAAAAATACGGATCGAATAAGGGAAAAGCATTTGACGAATCCCAATGGACGCGCGTGGAATACTATTACGCGGGTATGCCGCTTTACTTCAAAAATGCAAGCACAACAACGCTGAACGGTGTTACTGCTACATTCTACAAAAAAGGTGAAAACAATACTTTTGAAGAAACTGGCAGACAGACGATTGGCACGGTAGCGGCTAACACCGTAGCCGACCAGAAAATCACAATTCCGAACAATCAATCGCAGTTTGTAAAGTTTACTTGGGAGGGCTATGAAAGCGAAAAATATTACAATTTCAGCAAAGATAGCTACGGTGCTACGGAGTATTTTGACCTGACGGCGAACAACTGCTTTGTCTATAGCGGAAACGAAAGTACTGAAAGCCCTTGGCAAAACGCAGGCGGCGATTTGCTTACAAGTGGCAAGACCATTTATTTTGATGCAACGCTCTCCTCGTATGGTTATGACGATGAAGGTTTACAGCAATCGCCAATGCCGTATAGGGGCGGTGAGATGTACTGCTTCTTCGTAAAAAATGACGGCACTCATAAAGCGGTTACGATGGAAAAAGAGAAAAACACCGCCACCAACCGCCAGCTGTGGTCTTGCGCGGTTCCTGATGGTGGCCCTTTCACCGCAGTGCAATTCTCCGCGCGTCAGGACGCAGACGGAAAGTCTGCAGTAGATGATCTAACGAAGCAGTATAGCACAGCGGAAATTCCCCTAAACCTGAAAGAACCCTGCTTTTTTGCCGATGATGGCGACCCATCGGCCTACACGAGTGGCAGTGGTGTCTACCGTGACGGCTACTGGGGTGAGAAAGGCGCGATCCGCGATGCCGAAAGCGGCAAAGGCACGACCGTTGTGGACATTGCAAGCGACAAATTCACCCAAGAGGCGGGCACAAAGTACATCACCAGCACCCTCTATGACTACTACACCGACTACGAGCTGAACGGCTTTAACCGTGACAGCTACCCGAACGGCGATACTAATTCCCAACGCTGGTATGTTACATTTGAGCAGTTCAACCGCGCACTAAGCAGTGCTTACAAGGAAAACAAGAATGTCCAATACCCGCTTTATACCGGACATTTCCAACCGTCAATATGGGACAATGCCTTTGCAAATGTTGCCGCCGGTATGGATCTGTATGGCTGGAGTAGCAAGACGGACAGCGATGACTACAAAACTTTTATGGCCGTGAACAACTCGGCTTTGGACACAAATGGTGATGCTGCTAATACCGAAGCCGGTTTTGCCCGAACCTTCCAAGGTCTGGTAGAGGACAAAACCTCTACCGGCGATGCAAATGGACTGCCGGTATTAAAAGGTAAGACAGGTACGGGAAGTCTTGTTGACCCGCACTTTGACAAAGAATTTTTGGAAGGCGAAAATACCTTTAAGACCGTGCTGGGCAAGGTGTATGAGAATGTTGCCTTCCCGTTTACGAAAGATGCTGTTTTTAAGAGTACAGGTGGTGCAAACGATAAAGAGGCGAAGGCTGAATATTGGTACTATGACAGCAGCAAATCCTCGCTGTATCTGACGCAAGGCAACGGCAAGTTTTATCTGGAATCTACCAAAGATGAAAGCGGCAAACTCACCACTGACAGAAAATCAGCAAACCGCAATGCGAAAAACGAAGAGAAAAAAACAAATGACGTTGTCACATGTGGTTTCTTCCCGTTCAACAAGAGCGTTGGCAATGGTGGTGCATCCCAATACAACTACGGCTTTGGTGCGAAGCTGCAATTTGACTTTACATTGACGGATGACGGTAAGGTTCAAGTAGGGGATAATCCCGATGATAAAGTCCCCATCAAGTTCTTCTTCTCCGGTGACGATGATGTGTGGGTCTACATTGACGGTCAGCTGGTGCTGGATGTCGGCGGCGCGCACGGTAAAGCGTCCGGCTTGCTGGAATTTGGCGATAATGGAAAAGCCAACACCGTAACCCCCTATGTCAGCTCCAACAAAACAGGCGGTGTGGTTTACACCGAAGGTGCTGGTGGCAAATCTGTCTACTTCAACGGCAAAGAAGTCAAATTCGAGAAAAAGGGCAAAATTCTTGATAAGGACGATGAGAACAAAGAATTCACCCTCGACAAAGGCACCACCCACACGCTGACCATGTTCTACATGGAGCGCGGCATGTGGGAGTCCAACATGGCGGTGGCGTTCAACTTCCCCGACCACAACGAGCTGCAGGTTGAAAAGAAGGTCGATGTTACGGGAGTAAACGATCTGTTCACGGACAGCTTCCAAAACCAGAAGATCTTCACCTTCAACATCAAGAATCTGGCTACGCACTACAAAGCAAAAGAAACTTCTTACAAAGAGGGTGAAACCAAAGCACTCCCAGAAGCAGCCTATACAGGCGCTCAAAAACCATCCGACACCTCCGCCAGTCTGACCTATGCATCGGAACCACCAGGCAGTAAGACCGGAGACCTCGCTGTGCTGTGGTCAGCCACAATGGATGACCCAACCAGTGCGCACCGAGAGCAGCGCCGCGGCACCCTGCCGCTGGATTCATCAATCAATATAAAAGACTTCAGATACCTGACCTTTGATGTCTATGTGGAGGGCGAAACGACCGATACCTGCGCCTTGGGCAACCTGTATGTGGAGCTTTGGGATACAGAAAAACACCAAAAAGGCTGCATCAACGGCAAGGGCCTGCAAAGCAGTGATGTCTACGGTGCGGCAACCGGGCTGCATCCGGGGCAGTGGTACACCATACGGCTGCTGCTGAACTCTCTGGAAACCACCAGTGAAGGTTTCAACAATACTCTCCAGAGTATCACAGTCGGCGATAACTTTGCGCGCAGCATTTACCTGCGCAACTTTACATTCCGCAGCGCGCCGAAGGAGCAGACAAAATCAGGCTTTACGACCGAGCAGTACGACATCCCAGACTATGGCTCTGCCACAAGCGGAAAGCTGGAAAACGCAAAATATGCCGTGTTTTCCTCCGACCTTGGCAATGGGGATGTTGTGGATGAGAACGGCCAGTTCCTGCTGCAGGCCGGTGAAACGGTCACCTTTAAGGATCAGTTCCGCCGCGGCAGCTACATAGCCCTGCAGGAGCAGGTTGATCCGAATCTGTATGATACATTCTGGACGGTCTACGAAAATGATGCACCGGTGAAAGAAGTTAAAGATGTGGATGGCCTTGTGACGAAGGGCAGTGTTACCACACTGGAAAATGTTAAAGACACAGCCCCAGACGATGGCCGGACGGAGCAGGTGATTGAAGGAAAAGATAAAAACGGAGACCCAATCAAGAACGAATATGACAACATATCTAAGAAACCGGCTGATAATACGCTCGTTTTCCGCTCCTACAGCGACAAGGCTGACAAAGACGAGTTGACCAAGCTGAAGGTGGTTTTCACCAACAAGGTCAAGACCGGCAAGCTGATCATACGCAAGGAAGCGGCCACGGGTGAGTCACTGCTCGACGAAACATTTAAATTTACCGTCAAGTTCAGCAATGTCGGCGGCCAAGGCCTCGGCGGGGATATTCCGGAACAAGAGTACGAATGTACAGTGACAAAGCAAGAAGATGGTCAAGAGTACGGCGAAGTCGTAATTGACAGGATTCCGGTCGGTACACGGTTTGTTGTGTCGGAAGTTGCGCAGGAGGGTACAAACCTGCAATCGGTGACCATCAGCGGCGGCAAAGACTGCGCCATTACCGAGGACGGCAAAAGGGTGCGCGGTTCTGTCGTGGAGGACGATGCCAATGTAGCAACAGCAACATTTTTCAATACCAGCCGCCAGCTGATCGACCTAGAGGTTACAAAGCAGTGGCAAAAGCAGGACGGCACGACGAATATTCCGAACAAGGAACTGCCTGCGGCCATCTACCTGAAATTGCAGCGCACAAAAACACCGGAAAAGGAAGACGGTTGGGTGGATGTTGACGGCTATGGAAGCGTTATGCTGAAGCCGTGGTACGATGGCTGGGTCACAAAGTTTACCGGCTTGGACAAATTTGATGTGAAAGACGATCCCCATGTGAATTACACCTACCGCGTACTGGAAAGTGCAACGGCAGATGGAACATTCTACGGCGGCTCTGCGGGCAATGTGATTGAGATTGGCGGCAAGAAATACACAATTCTCAATAACACAGTAAGCTGTGCAGACGACAGTACAACCTCCTTGAAGCTGATTTTGACCAACAAACTGCAGGATGCCAAGTATAACCTGAACATCACAAAGCAGGACGCACAGGATACCACCAAAAAGCTGGGCGGCGTGGAGTTCAAGCTGGAAAAGCTGGGGACGGATGGTGGGCCTGATGCGACATTTCCAGCTGTAACGAGAATCACATCCAGTGGAGATGCGGATAAAGGCAAGTGCAGTTTTGAGCACCTGACCCCCGGCAGCTACCGGCTGACCGAAACCAAAACCGCCGAAGGCTACACACTGCTGGCTGATGCCATCGAGTTTGAACTGACAACGGGTGGACAATGCGTACACAATGCTGCTCCTTTTGGCAATGTGAAGTACGATTCCACCACAGGCGTGTACAACATTGCCCTGACGATCTACAACCGCAAAAGCTTTGAGTTGCCGCATACGGGCGCGGATGCACCCAGCCTGTGGCTTTTGATAGGCTTGCCCGCGCTGGTGGCTGTGCTGCTGGTGCTGGTGTTTCGCTACAATAAGAAAGGGGGCCGGCGTCAATAACGAGGTCCCCCTCTACACAAACAAATTTTAAGAGAAAGAGGTACGAAGCAAGATGAAACTGAAACGCTTACTCACCGCAGCCCTCAGCGCCGTCATGGCCCTAAGCGTCTGCGCCCTGCCCGCAATGGCAGATGATAGCGGCACGACAACAACAACTACCACCCCCCAAAAGACCGCAAGTGTGATTGATACCGGTAGAACAGGTTCTATTACGATTTATAAGTACAACACAACAACTGCAACGGCACGAGGTGAAACTGGTACCGGTGAAACCCAGACCCCGCCTGCAGGTGCAACGGCACTTCGTGGCGCAGAGTTTACAATTTATCGGGTGGAAGATGCAAATTGGCTGGCAAAGTATTATGGCGGGGAGACATTAGCCGAAGGTGAAAAGACCCCTAAAGTTGATGACTACTTCAAAAAAGATGCTGACGGACATGTTATAAGCTATGAGGCTGCTAATTTAGTTACTGGCATTGCAGCTAATGCTAAACCGTCGCAAGTGACAGATGAGAACGGCTATGCAAAGTTTGATAATTTGGCTTTGGGCTTGTATTTGGTTATCGAAACTAAAGTGCCGCAGTCTGTTGTGACAGCAGTCACCCCGTTTCTGGTTTCTGTTCCTATGACGAGAGTGCAGACTGGTGACACGGCAACAGAAGGCCAGCTGAAGGAATGGCTTTATGATGTTACTGTTTACCCGAAAAACAGCACTGTCAAGGGAACGATTTACCTTGAGAAAAAAGGCGTGATCGGCAATGACAAGGCTAATGAGACCGCACTGCCGGGCGTGAAATTTAAGCTTGAACGCCTGAATGATGGCGTTGAACTTACAAAAGCAGTGGACGCTGACTGGACATTGATTAAACCGGCTAAAAAGGGATCCGAAGAACAAAAAGAATATTTTGTGACGGGTTCTGAGGGTAAAATTGAGGTTGCAGACCTGACGCCGGGTACTTACCGTTTTACGGAGCTTGGGTATGAAACAAAACAGGATAATAAGTACATTGTAAACGGCGGCGATCGTTATGTATTTGTTGTTGATAAGGATGGTCATACGGTTTCGAAGCCGACTGATGGTATTTACACGAGCAATGAGGATTATGAAGTAAACAACGCAACCACTGGTACAGTTAAGGTTTATAACTATGCACCCGATGTCGATAAGCAGGTGCAAAAACACGGGGATGCAAACACTTGGCAGGATGCTGCCGATTATAATGTTGGCGATAAGATCCCGTATAAGATTACGGTTACTGTTCCGGAAAACATTGCCCGTTTGAAGACTTTTGTCGTGAAGGATACGCCTACAAATCTGGATGATGATAAAAGTACCATTCAGGTTCAGTATGTTGATGGCGCTAACACAACCACACTGACTCAAGGTGCCAGTGGAAACCAAGGGGCAATTAAAGAGATTAGGGAGATTGCCGGTTCTAATGGCGACAAAGGCTTTGAAATCGAGTTTAATCCTGCCCAAATGGCAACTTATGCAGGGGGGAAAATTGTAATTACATATTCGGCAACACTGAAAGGTACCGCAGTGTCTACCACAGCTGGCAATACGAATAAAGTTTCTTTGATCTATTCGAACAAGGTTAAAACGAACGTTGACCCTGAAGCGGAGAACGATAAAAAGCAGGTTCAAGACGAAACGGTTGTGTACACCTTTAAGATTAAGATCAACAAAACCAATGAAAACGGAACGGGCTTGGATGGTGTAGAGTTCGACCTGTACAAAGAAGTCCCGATGGGCACAACCAATGCGATTACTGGCGACCAAGCTAAGGCATTGGGTTTGGGCAGCAGCAAATCTTGGCTCAAGGTTAATACGCAGCCTCTGACAACGAAGACAGTTGGCAGTGAAAATGGCATACTTGAGGTAAATGGCTTGGCCAATGGCACTTATAAAATTGTTGAAACCAAGACCCTGAAAGATTATAACTTGCTGAAAGAGCCGGTTGATGTTACCCTGAGCATTGCGTATAAGACCACATGGACAAAAACAGACACATACAGTAAAGGTGTCTGCGTAAAAACCGAAGTGAAGAAAGCGCAAGAGGATTTTACAACAGGTCGGGAGTCAACAAATGGTGGAACCCAGAGCGGTGAAAACGGTGTCGGCATGATCTCGAAGACCATCATCAACCGCAAGGGCTTCAACCTGCCCACCACCGGTGGCTTCGGCACGCTACTGTTCAGCGGTATCGGTGTGCTGCTGGTGCTGGCTGGTGTGGGCGTGCTGTTCAGCCTGAAAAAGAAGAACAACCGTGCGTAAGCCGCACAATCTTAAAACCAAAAGCAAAATAGAGGGGTAATCCATAGGGGAAGGACCGGAAACGGTACTTCCCCTATGGGTGGTTGTGGACATTGCTGATACCCGCAAGGGGAGATGCGGCTAAGAAGAGGACAGGGATTTTTCGGCAGTGCCCTGCGGGGCGTCGGGGACGCCGCCCCCTACAGCTAAAGGGGTGCCGAGGGCGCCGCTCCCCTACGGCTGAATGGGCGTCCGCTGCTAAAACCTGCGCTTTTACGCGGCAAATCACCCCCAAAACCATTACAGAAAGGCTCTTTCCTATGGATACCACTGTCAAATTAAAGCTTGGCTTTGCGGCGCTGATGATCGCTTCGGGCATCGGCGTGGCCATGTACCCCGTCATCAGCAATGCGGTGGCGCAGCGTCACGCAAGCTCGGTCATTGAAAGCTACAACGATACCGTGCAGACGATGGACACCGAGAAAATTGATGCCGCCAAGGAGGCCGCGCGCCGCTACAATGAACAGCTTAGTAACGCCATTGACCGCGATGCTGCGGGCGAGGCCGCCGACACCGGCACAAGCTATGTGGACATGTTGGATGTGGGCGAGAGTCTGGGCTACATTACGATCCCGAAAATTGATGTCAATCTGCCGATTTATGAGGGCACCGGTGATGATGTGCTGCTCAAGGGCGTTGGGCATCTGGAGGGGTCCAGCTATCCGCTGGGCGGCGCGGGCACGCACAGCGTGCTGACCGGCCACCGCGGTCTGGCCGAGGCGGTGCTTTTTACCGATCTGGACAAGCTGGGCGAGGGCGACCACTTTTACCTGCACATTATGGACGAGGTGCTGGCCTATCAGGTCGATCAGGTCAAGGTCGTGGAGCCGGAACGCACCGAGGATCTGGAAATTATCCCCGGCGGGGACTACTGCACGCTGGTCACCTGCACGCCCTACGCCATCAACACCCACCGTATGCTTGTGCGCGGCACCCGCGTGCCGTATAATGGAGAGGACGAGGAGACCGCCACGCCGCAGACCGTGCAGTATCAGGAGCTGCACACCGGCAATGTTGTCAAGCGTATGGTGGACGCATGGCCGTGGATCAGCGTGACGGGCAGCCTTGTCATCGGCGGTGAGGCGCTGCTTTTGCTGCTGCTGTTGCACCGCTGCAAAAAGCGCGAGGAGGAAGACTGATGAAACGCCTGTTTTTGCAGATTTTTGCATGGCTGGCGATACTGCTGGGCGTTGGGCTTATGCTGCAGCCCACGGTCAGCCAGTATCTGGCGGCGCGGCAAAGTACAAAAACCGTACAAAAATTTGTGCAGGCTGCCGAAGCTGCCGCCCCCGCTGTGGCTGAAACCACAGACAACGCCGAGCCTGCCCGCGCTTACCCCGAACTGTACGATGCCCTGCAAGCCTACAATGCGCAGATTTTTGCCGAGGGACAAAGCGGCTTGAAGGATCCCTTTGCCTACGAGACGCCCGCCTTTGACCTGACCGGCTACGGCCTGCCCGATGATATGATCGCCGCGCTGTGGATACCGCGCCTGAATCTGGATTTGCCTGTCTACTTGGGCGCCAGCACGGCCAACATGGCCCGCGGCGGCGCGCTGCTGGGGCAGACCTCGATGCCGCTGGGCGGCGCGAACACCAACACCGTGATCGCCGCGCACCGCGGCTACTACGGTGCGGAGATGCTGCGCAATGTGCAGCAGATACAGCTCGGCGATAAAATCACGCTGACAACACCGTGGGATACGCTGGTCTACCGCGTGTGCGAGCTAAAAATTATACAGCCGGACGATATAAATGCGGTTCTGATACAGCCGGGGTGCGACCTGCTGACCCTGACGACCTGCCACCCCTACACCCAAAATACCCAACGGTATCTGGTTATTGCCGAGCATGACCCCGATGCTGCGCCCGCGACCCATGCGGAGGATCTGACCGAGTGTGACGAGACATGGGACGCTGCGCCGCGTCAGGTGACCGTGGAAACCGACGGCACGACCGCGCTGGAGGAGGTTGCGCCCGAAAGCATCAGCCCCTTGCCTAACGAGGGCGGCAGCGAGGATGCGGGCGGTGCGTACTCCAACTGGATGATTTGGCTGGAAAACAACGCCCTGTGGGCAGGAATTGTGCTGATTGCCGCCGTCATCGGCTGTATGCTGATCTGGCGCGGCCACAGAAAGGATTGACCCATGCAGAATTTCAACGAGAAAGCGCTGGCTGTGACAGCCGAGGTGAGCAAGGCCGTGCTGGGCAAGCCCGAGGTCGTGCTGAAAATTATGATGGCGATGCTGGCCCGCGGTCATGTGCTGATCGAGGACATCCCCGGCGTGGGCAAAACCACGCTGGCACAGGCGTTTGCCCGCGCCATGGACCTGACCCAGAACCGCGTGCAGTTTACACCGGATGTTCTGCCGTCTGATATTGTGGGGTTTTCGCTCTATCAAAAGGAAACCGGCAAGTTTGTCTACCACCCCGGCGCGGTCGCGTGCAACCTGTTTTTGGCTGATGAGATCAACCGTACCAGTGCCCGCACCCAGTCCGCCCTGCTGGAGGTCATGGAGGAGAGCGCCGTCACGGTGGACGGTGTGACGCGCCCGCTGCCCCAGCCGTTCACGGTCATGGCTACAGAAAACCCTGTCGGCTCGGTCGGCACGCAGATGCTGCCGGAGTCGCAGCTGGACCGTTTTATGGTCTGCGTGGTCATGGGCTACCCTGATGCCGAGGCGGAAATGGAAATTCTGGCCCGCCAGCCGCGCCATGCCCTGCTGGACCGTGTGCAGCCCGTGATGGACAAAAACGACCTGCTGACCATGCAGCAGCAGGTGGATGAAGTGTTTATGAGTGACGAGATTCGGCGGTATATCGTGGAGCTTTCCCGCGCAACGCGGCAGGACGGCCGATTGGCGCTGGGGCTGTCGCCCCGTGCATCGCTGGCCGTGGCCGGTATGGCCCGCGCCGCAGCCTACCTGAGCGGACGCAGCTTTGTGGCCCCGCAGGATGTGACCGCAATTTTTGCCGATGTGACCCACCACCGTCTACGCCTGACCGAGCAGGCGCGCACCGGTGGCGAGACGGTGGAAAACATTATTGCGGATGTTCTGCACACCACACCGCGCCCCCGCCCGGAGAAGCCGTCCCATGGCAGGTAAGGTCGGCTGCGGGCTGCTGCTGGCTGTGCTGTTTGCCGTGGCTGCAGTCAGCCGTGCGCCGTTTGCGGTGTTTCTGCTGGCATGGGCAGTGCTGGTGGTGGTGTTTCTGGCGTGGTATGCCCGCACACTGCGCCGGGATGTGACGGCAACGCTGCAGCTGCCCGCCCGCCCCGTGCGCCCCGGCGAGGAATTTGCCGTGCTGGTACAGCTGCACAACGCCGGGCGGCGGCCTGTGCCGGAGCTGCGTGTCGTTTTGCAGGCAGTGGACGCCGAGAGCGGTACGGCGATCGAATTGCCCTGCGGTGCAATGCTGGCCCCGGGTCAGCGTGCCGACCTGCGCGTAACGCTGCGCGCCGCCAAAAGCGGCCTGTGGCGGTTCCGCGTGCGGGAAATCACGGTGCGCGACCCGCTGGGCCTGCTTGCCGTGCCCTGCGCCGTGCCGCCCCAAAGCCGGGAACTGTGTGTACTGCCGCCCGCCGAGGGTGAGGACGATGGCGCGGGCACAAAGCCGCAAAATAAGGTGGAGAAGGTGACCGCCGCAGGCCGCGACATGGCTGACGGCGTTTACGACCTACGGCCCTACCGTGCGGGGGATTCACTGAAGCAGATACACTGGAAGCTGACTGCCCGCGTGGGCGAGCTGACCGTGCGTGAGCCGCTGGGCGCGACCTATTGCGCCGACCCGGCCGGGGCAATCATGGCAGAGGGAGCCGATGCGCCGCAGCAGGTGCTGCACTTCGGTCAGACTGCCGTAAAACGGCTGCGCACCATGACCCGCCGCAGGACCGCCGACCCGGACACGGGGCTTGTGTTTATTGACCGTGTGCTGCTGCCCCGCACCGGGGCTGCGGCGCGCCCTGTGCTGGAAACGGCAGTGGATTTGCTGATTTTGGAATTGCTGGCGTTGGGTCTGCTGGCGGCTTTGAACGGCGCGTTTGCGCTGGCGCTGCCCGTTTGGGTATGGCTGGGCACGGCAACGCTGTGCCCGGTGTGGCTGGCGCTGCACCGCGCCCCACTGCCCAACGCTGCCCGCCGTGGAATGATGCTGGCGCTGGCTGTGGGGTATCTGGTGCTTCTGTTTGTGTTGCAGCGGACATTTCTGGCCGGTGCGCAGCAGTGCGCGGATGCCGTAAGACTGTGCCTGAATACACGATTTGACGCAAATTTTGCGGTGGTGACTTCGCCGATCCCGGCGCAGAGGGGGCTGTTTGTGCTGCTGGCTGCGATCCCTGTCACGGCGTTTCTGGCCGCAGTAACCGCCTGGCACGCCGATGCACTGCTGCTGGGGCTGGCGCTGCTGCCGGTCGTGGTATTTACACTGCTGGCCGGGACAGGCAGCGCCGTTTTGGGCTGGCTGCTGCTTTTGCCCGGCTGGTTGGGGGCCTGCGCGGCGGCACGGTCGGTGCAGCGAAAGCGGCTGTGGGGTGGCAAGGATTCCGCCGCCTATGCTGCCAACCTGCAGACCCACCGCACAAACCAAAAATTGGCCGCTGCCGGTATGGCAGTGGCCTGCACCGTATTGTTTCTGCCTGCACTGGCGCTGCGCCCGGTGCTTACGCTGCCGCTGAACGCGCTGCAGCCGGTGGCCGACAAGGCTCAGGCAGCGGTGCTGAGTGTCGCAATCGAGTGGCTGCCGAAGATCAGCGGCGGCGCATTGAATTTTCATCTCAGCGCGGCGACGGGCGGTGTTGAGGACGGCAGCCTGACCCAAGGTGACGGCCTTGCGCTGACCGGGCTGGAGGATCTGATGGTCACGGCCAGTGCCAAGCCGGAGGAGACCGTCTATCTGCGCGGTTTTATTGGTGCGGACTATGACGGAACAAGCTGGCAGGCGGGTGATGCCGCAGCCTTTGACAGTGCGGCGTCCAACTGGAAGACCGATGGCAACGGTCGGCTGGCCATAGCCAACCTGCCGTTTTTGCGCGCGGCCTACAGTGGCACAGAGCCCCGGCAAATGACGGTGCAGCGTCTGCATGCAAATGATGCTTACACTTTTGCACCGTATAATGCGTATTTTAACGATTACTACACGCCGGACGGTGATGGAGCCATTGCAGGGCAGACCACACAGGATGATACATTCTACTATTTTCCGCGCAAGCAGGCCAAAGAATTGCTGGCCGCCCGCGCTGACGGTGACGCCAGTGTGCTGGATCGCCTTGAAAGCGCCTATGCTGCCTATGCCGAAGCGCGTTATCTGGCTTTGCCCGCAGGCGCGGAGTACGATGCAATCAGGGAAGAACTTGACGCACTGGTGAAGGAGCGCAAGCTGAAGGACAACGATACCGATGGCCGCCGCACGCTGGTGCGCAGTTGGCTGAATGAGCGCTGCCATTACAGCGCCGATGCCGCCGCGCCTGATGGGGCGGATCCGGTACTCTATTTTTTGAACGAGAGCCATGCCGGCAGTAGCACGCAGTTTGCTTCGGCGGCGGTGGTGCTGTGCCGAATGCTGGGACTGCCGGCCCGGTATGTGGTGGGCTATGCCGCGCCACAAAGCCTGTTTACTGCCCAAGGGGACGGCAGTTACCGTGCTGTTTTGCAGGATGACAACGCACACGCATGGGCTGAGGTCTATCTTGCCGGGCAGGGCTGGACGCCGCTGGAAGTGACGCCCGGCATGGCGGCGGAGCTCACGGAAGGTGAACTGTCAGCGGATACACCGCTGGCCGGACAGAATGCTGCCAACGAAGATGACGCACCGCTGCCAACACAAAACGAAACGCAAACCCCTGACAGTACATCGCGGAATACGGCACTGCTGTGGGTGTTGCCGGTAATTTTGTTGCTGGCCGTGCTGGTGATAGTCGAGGTTCGCCGTGTACGCCGCACACCGCTGCAGATCGTGCAGGCGGAGTTCCGCGCGCTCTACCGCAAAATGCGGCGCTGCGGGCTGGGGGAGAATGTCTCCTCCGATGAGGCGGCGTTTGCGGAATTTCTGCAGGCGCATTGCCCGCAAACAGACGGCGAGACAATTCAAAGCATGCTGGCTGTTGTGCAGACGGCACAGTTTGCACCCGGGCCGTGTACACAGGAAACAGCGCAAGGGGTGCGCACCATTTGCCGGAAACTGCGCAGAAAAATGCGCAAGGGCGTTGCGTAAAGATGTGAAATGTATAAAAAATAGTTGACGGTTCGTAAAAAAATGATTATGATAATAGTAAAATAGCTGCGGGAGATGAGAAATGATGGCGTGCTTGCCGATGAATGATAAAGTGGTCGATATTACGCAGAGTACGGAGACGGCGGATGCGCCAAAAACAAAGGCATACCGTTCGATGATCGGAAACGGACGCATAAGCCCCGTAACCCGTCAGCGCGTGCTGGACTATGTGAAGAAGCACAACTGTACCTTCGATGTGCCAGCCTGCGGGGCGGATAATCGTTGCTCGTACAACATTTCACTGGTGATTTCAAAGCAGTTCTCCGACTTTGAGATGCCTTTTTTGCGCAAGATAATGCGCTCAGTCTACTATGTGGCGGGTGAGTACGATTATGATGTCCTGCTGACACTTGTGGACGAGAACGAGACCCGCCCTGTGGAGCGGCTGCTGGGCAACCGGAAAATTGACGGCTTGATTTTGACCCGCACGCTGGAGCGCGACCCGCTTATACCATTGCTGAAAGCGCGCAAGCTGCCGTTTGTCGCTATTGGTCAGCCAGAGGATGATGAAATCCTCTCGGTCGATCACGACCAGGTAGGCGGTTGCCGCGAGATGACGAGCCTGCTGTTGATGAAGGGCATGAAGCATATAGCGCTGCTGGGTGGCAGCATGCTGTACACAGTCAACCAGTCCCGGCTGGAGGGCTTCCGACAGGCCTATGACAAGATTGGACAGGTAATTGATGAAGGCTTGCTGTTTTTGGAGCTGGAAACAGATGATCTCCGGATGTGGGCTGTGCAGCAGGCAGTAGAGCGCGGTGCGGATTGCATCCTGTGCATGGACGAGCGTCTGGCTCAGCTGTCGCTGAATGTACTAAAGCAGCTGAACCTGCGTGTGCCGCAGGATATCCGACTGGCATCTCTGTATGACAGCGAGAATCTCGCCAACGCCGTGCCGCCCATCACAGCGGTACAATTTAATGCTGACATTCTGGGACTCAAGGCTACCCAGCAGCTGCTGTGCGCATTGCAGGGGGAGAAGGTGGAGACCAGAATAGAACTGGGCTACCAAGTAAGCTTGCGGGAGTCAACGCAGATATAATGTGCGGTTTTGCAAAGATTTCAGAACATGCTTGCAGATACGCTGGAGCAGTTTTAATGTTTCCTGAACGATTGCGTACCTTTATATATAAGGGATAAGGGGCCGTGATACATTTCTACACCGCTAACCTTACCCTCCGCACTGTAGGGGCCGGGCATGCCCGGCCCGCAGGCTTGCCATTACATTCTGTTCAACCTAAAACCGTAGGGGAGGGATTCATCCCTCTCGCATACCCAACGCCATCACCCACCCAACGGCCCGCCCGTAGGGGCGGCATACATGCCGCCCGCGCGCCGTGCCTATACCACCAACCTAACCCACC
>OGCM01001570.1_pt1 | contig 26510 bp, 26 predicted proteins | sample 1570151 | NCBI WGS metagenome assembly OGCM01 (sample SAMEA4370582, study PRJEB24528) | human gut metagenome
TAGCAGGACTGTAAAACGTAAAAAAAAGGTTGTGCCAACGTTTTGACACAACCTCTTCCTATTTCTATTCTTTTAAATTATTTCTTCTTTCTCAAAACGACAGCTGTACGTGCAGGAATGTAGAGTTTTAACCACTCTTTCTTTTCCTTCTTATACAACGGATCGGCAATCGTGAAATGAACCACTGAATCATCAGCAAGACCATTTCCACCAAAGACAACATTATCCGTATTCAGAATCACTTCATAAGCTCCCGGAGTAACCAAAAAACCATAATCCACAAAAGATTGTTTCGGATTGAAGTTAAATACGAATATCAAATCTTTGCGTCCATAAGCCAATATTTGGTCACCATCATTGTGCCAGATCTCCTGAACCGGAGTAGCCTGGAAATCCTTCACGCTCTTGATAACCTTCAGCATTTCAGCATCAAAGTCTCCCATATAGTGATAAGCCAGATTCTTGTTATCTACCAGATCCCACTGACGGCGAGCGTACTTACAAGACCATCCGTTTCCTTCACGCGGAAAATCAATCCATTCGGGATGTCCGAATTCATTACCCATAAAGTTCAGATAACCTCCATTAATCGTTGAGGAGGTCAGCAAACGGATCATTTTATGTAAAGCGATTCCCCGATTCACTACGTAATTCTCATCCCCTTTCTGCATGTGCCAATACATGTCGGCATCAATCAGACGGAAAATAATGGTCTTATCTCCTACTAATGCCTGATCATGACTTTCCGCATAAGAGATTGTTTTTTCATCCTGCCGACGGTTGGTTACTTCCCAGAACATACTGGAAGGTTTCCAGTCCTCGTCAATCTTTTCTTTGATGGTCTTAATCCAGTAATCAGGGATATTCATAGCCATACGATAGTCAAAACCGTAACCGCCATCTTCTACTTTTGCAGCAAGTCCCGGCATACCGGAAACCTCCTCGGCGATAGAGATAGCCTTCGGATTAACTTGATGAATCAATTCATTCGCCAATGTCAGGTAACAAATAGCATTGCCATCCTGATGACCATTGAAGTAATCTCCATAATTACAAAATGCTTCTCCCAGCCCGTGGCTATAATATAACATAGAAGTCACTCCATCAAAACGGAAACCGTCAAACTTATATTCTTCCAACCAGAACTTACAGTTGGACAGCAAAAAATGAATGACTTCATTCTTACCATAATCAAAGCAAAGTGAATCCCATGCCGGATGTTCACGACGTGCGCCCGGATAGAAATATTGGTTCGGATCACCGGCAAAGTTACCCAAACCTTCCACTTCGTTTTTCACCGCATGCGAATGGACAATATCCATAATAACGGCAATACCCATCTCATGAGCAGCATCGATCAATGCTTTCAACTCATCGGGAGTACCAAAGCGGGAAGAAGCTGCAAAAAAACTGGAAACATGATAACCAAAACTACCATAATAAGGATGTTCCTGAATAGCCATAATCTGAATACAGTTATAGCCTTCTTGCGCTATACGCGGAAGTATTTTTTCGCGGAATTCATTGTAAGTACCAACCTTTTCCTCCCGTTGTGCCATTCCGATATGACATTCATAAATCAACAGAGGGTTAGTAGTAGGCTTGAATGTTTTTTTCTTGAACTTATATGGTTTTTCCGGTGCCCAGACTTGTGCACTGAATATCTTGGTCTGTTCATCCTGTACTACACGTGTAGCCCAGGCAGGAATACGTTCACCTTGTCCGCCATCCCAATAAACGTTCAACTTATACAAGTCTCCGTGCTGAATGGCATCTGCCGGAAGATTGATTTCCCAATTACCATTTTTCAGTTTTTTCAGCTTATAAGCCGCTTTCTCTTCCCAATTATTGAATGTACCCACCATATAGATATGAGTAGCATTCGGTGCCCATTCACGGAACGTCCATCCTTTGGGAGTGCGATGCAGGCCAAAGTAAAGATAGCCTGATGCAAAGTCCGAAAGAGTTTGTTTTCCTTTATTTGTCAACTCGGCTTCCTTGTTCAGTGCATATTGGTGACGACCGATAATGGCGTCTGCGTAAGGTTCCAGCCAGGGATCGTTTTTGATAATGTTGAGTGTCTCTTTCATATCAGAATTGAATTAGGTTTATGCTTTTACTTTTACGATCACTTTCTTCACTCCATCCGGAGTAATGCCAGGGGCATGTCCGTCCTGAGGGAAGAAGATAGCAAACATTCCCGGTTTCACGGCTACATATGTTTCTGCCAGTCCCTCAAAGAAAGTTATATCTTTTTCTGCATTATAAGGGGCGTCGGCAGGCATACAATCTTTGGCAGCAGTATACCCCATCACTTCTGTTCCCGACAGTGGAATCTGAATATCGATAAATTCATTATGCGTTTCCAGTTTAGCCTCTTCCTTTGTTTTAGGCTTTGTCTGTGCGATATTCACTAGCAGATCTTTTCCTTTCAGTTCAGTCTTGCCTATTTCCATGGCTTGAAGGTCATGAGATTTCAAGAACTCAATAGCTTGTGCAAACAAAGGATTCAAAGACGCGTATTTTTCCAGATTTTCTAAAGTATCTACTACCATATGAGTTTAATTTTTAAGTTTATATATTTAGGTATTATTTTATTCAAAATCATCAATTGTATAATTAATGAAATCAGCAAATCTTTTGAACTGTCGGAATGCTTTTTCTATCTGTTCCATCACATCGGCCCGGGTGAAAAAATCATCAGGAACAAGATAAGAACAAACAAACTGTCTGCACTTCAAATAATCAATATATTTAAAATCTTTCGGGAATCCCTTAGGAGCAGTTTTCATGAAGTCCTCTCCCACCACAGGGAAATATTTTTTGAACTCGGGATCTTCTACTATGGAAATATACTCTTCCACATTATCATAAATGGCTTGTCGGACAGCTTTCAACACGTTGGGAGGCAGACACAGGCTTCCTCCGGCAAGCATGCTTCCATCAGGCTGCAGATGCACATAGTATCCGCAATGATCAGACTTTTTGCCTTTGGCATTGATATAGCCGCCAAAATGTATCTTATAGGGTGTTTTATCCGCAGAGAAGCGGGTATCCCGATAAATACGATAGGTACAATCTTTGGGCTGTATTCCCCGGATTGTTTCATCGAACAAAGAGATGCGGGCGATTACTGTTGCCAGAAAGTTATCAAACTCGGCACGGGCTACTTCATATTCTGACCGGTGCTCATTGAACCACTCACGATTATTATTCGCAGAAAGATCTTTTAAAAACTGAAAGATAACGGGTATGTTCATCTTCATCATTTTCTATTATTACCCTACAAACGTACAAATTTTATTTCATATAAACTACAAAACGCAACAAAAGGACATAAAAAAAGCATCGGCCTGGTAAAACCGATGCTCTAACACATTTATCAAAAAAACAGACTCTTCTGTCTCTGACGTACTTTAAGCTTTCACAAGTGAAGTACAATCTCTTTTAATTAATCTTTATCTAATACTATGAAAAACACATAGATATAACAGATAAAAAAGAAGCTTTGTTCAATGATTCTATGTATAATTCAGTTAATTTTAGTTATAGAATTAAATGCTTTCTATCGACAGGTATAATGATCCGCTCCCAGTCAATCATTGCATTGAACAACATTATATGGGTGTAATCATCCAATTGAAGCCACGAGATATCTTTCTCCACGATTAACTGATTATCCAACAGTTCAGCACGCTTGGTGCCCCGAAGTAACGGATGAGCCGGAGTATACCAGCTATTTCCGTCATATAGCGCAATATTGGCAATGGAGGTATCCGTCAGATATCCGTCTTTCACAATCAAGATATCGTCTGCATTCCCTCTTCGTCCAAACAGTTCATTCAGTCCCTCACGATTTGTTCTTTTATAGCTATAATCAATTTTGTCCGAAGTAACCAGACGCAAAGAAGCGACCATTCTCATTTGATAAGGCATGTATGTAACCTCCTCGATCTCCTTACCGTATACAATCCGGCATTTCCAGATACCGGATAAAGACTGAGAGGATATAATACCGGTCAAATCAATGGGAGAAATATCCTTCCAAAAGGCAGCACGAGTTCTGTTCAGGCGTTCCACATGGTATGGCAGGTTATATACCTGTCCGTCTTCTACACGAATAGTTTCAATAAATAGGCACATATATTTTTTGTTTCATTTCATGATACTCACTTTGCGCTTCACTACGGCAGGTTATTCCACCTCCGCTCTTAAAATACATCCTGTCTCCCTCCTGCTCCACAAAACGTATCATAACGGCACTATCAAGATTATTCCCGTCAAAGTACCCCATCACACCCGTATAGAATCCTCTTTCATACGTTTCTGCCTCACTGATGATCTGCATGGTCTTTGTCTTAGGAGCACCGGTGATAGAACCGGCAGGCAAGAGTCTGAAAATAATATTTCCCAGATTTTCCAGATAATTATCCGGCAGGATTCCTTGTATCTCCGAACTCGTCTGAAGAATCGTTCCACGATTCGTCTGCAATTCGTCAATATATCTATATCGGGACACAGATACCCGATCAGCCACTATACTCAAATCATTGCGAATCAAATCTACAATAGTAGCATGTTCTGCTGCCTCTTTCGGGTCATCCATCAACTGCCGGACAGCTGAGGGCAAGGAGGCGTCAAGAGTTCCTTTCATGGGATAAGAACAGATTTTTCCTTGTTGGATTCTGATAAATATTTCAGGAGAGAAAACGGTAAACTGATCTCTGACCCATAATTTATACATTGCCTTCGAACGGAGGAAAATATCTTTCAAACTGAGATTCGTTTCTATCGGAGTACAACAGGTCAGGTTAGTCAGAAAACTGTTTCCTGCAAAAATATTCCGTTGAACAATATCAAATGAACGCAGATAACTTTCGAAAGATTCCGGAAATGAATTCCAATATACAGACTCTTTCAGGGCTGAAGGCACAACAGACTTATTCAAAGAAGACTGGTTGGTAAACCCATTCAGATCATATAATATTTCAGAAGAGTCGACACGCTCCACCTCTTCTACGTAAGAAGCATCCTGCAAATAATTAATGATAAAAAGAAAGGGTCGCCGGGATTGTCCCAACTGATTTATTTGTCCGATCGTTTCTTCTTTTGTATATAATTGCATAAAGTACTTTTCTTTATTGGGAGAACAAAAGTACACAAAAAGTATATGATTCGAAAGGGGAAAGTACTAAAAAAGGGTTACCGGAAAACAAATCCGGCAACCCTTTTCAATATAGAATCGGTAGTTTGTTATTTCATGGCACTTTGTACCTGAGTAAGCATTGTTTTAGCCTTTGTATCTTCCGGAGAAACTTTCATTGCTTCTTCCAGGTAACCTACTGCCTCTTTGAATCTGGCATCTGCCTTTTCTTTTTCTGCAGCATATTTATCTGCGTCAGAATTAGCCAATGGAGCAGCTTTCTTCAGGATGTTAGCACCATCATTATAGCATAAAACTCCCAAGCTATACAAAGCATTTGTTTTATATGTCTTATGATCCAATGGAATTACTTTCTTGAAACAGTCTTCTGCTTCTTCAGCTTTTCCTGCTTTCTGAGCAGCAAGTCCGGCTTTCAGATAATGAAGACCATAATTTTTAATCATTGTTTTATTAGTCGGATCTACTTTCAGACCTTCTTCCAAGGTAGCTACATACTCATCAGTCTTCTTCAAAGCATCCAATGCCAGAGCTTTACGGGCATAAGCATTGCCTGTATTGAATTTCTTCTGGATAGCGATATCGAAGAAAGTCACAGCTTCTGCATACTTTTTCACTTCATCTGCGGCCATACCACAGTAATAAGCGATTGCAGAGTCCTGATTATTCGTTTGTTTCAAATACTCGCTGAATTTAGCATAAGCTACGGGATAGTTCTTGGCATTAAAAGCGTCGCTTCCTTCTTTTTTCAATTGGTTAGGGTCAGTTTGAGCAAAAATGTTAGTCACAGTAAGACAAAATGCAAATAAAAAAATCAATTTCTTCATAACTTTATTGTGTTTTTTAGTTGTTAATCGCCCAAAAGTATAAGTAATAACAGAAAGAAGCAACACCTTTTTACCTTTTTTGAGCTTTTTGAAACCTATATAACGTTCGTTATTCTTCGTAAAACAGTCATACAAGTATCTTCGCTCTGATAAAAATCTTTCCTTTCATATCAATTAAAACGCGAAAAGAGTGATACATAGTTTAATAACATATTAATAATTAAATGGAAAGGAATTAACATGAATTTGAAAGGTTCGATAGATAGAAATAATAACAACTCATTTTATGGATATCGGCAGAAATAATAGTAGCTTTGCCCCTGGAATCATTTATTTCCACCTATAACAACGGAATTTGCCCTGGCTGAATGCCAGGGCTTTTTAATGTCTTTACAAAAAATAGAATTATGATAGTAGAAAATATGAGTATTGAAGAAATGCAGATTGAGGTTGAAAAGGATTCAGATATATTATATGCGAAAATACGGCATTTGTATGATGACATATGATTTTACTAGTGCCGAAAATAAAGTTATTATTCATATAAACCAAGGACTTATACTGGGTGACTACAACAATGACCGTACCCGTCTGTTAGCCAAGACATTCGTCTCAAAAGAAATGTTGTTTGACTCTCAGGTCTCTGTTGATAATGAGGTGGCTGAAATGAGAGACTTGATTAAAAAATCTGCAGAATACAATGCAAGCCCCAAAGCGGCTTTTGGAATTGATGAACTAACAGGAGAAGTAGGTGAGGTTAGCTTATTTTAGTATCGCCAAATTCCACACATTTTCTACACATTTGACTTTTGGGTGGGAAATGAACGATTTTTTATAGCCTTTCGACTTTTTATAGAAAAAAAGAACTGATTATAACTTATTTATAATCAGTTCTCAAAGTGATTCCGAAGCGATTCGATTTTTAAAATGCCATAAAGGTAAATATGAGCTAATAATATTGATTATCAATAGATATATAAAATATCATGTTGCATATCATTTTATTTCGTTGTGCAATATTGCAGTGATGTTGTGCAATATTAGTATATTTGCACAACCAATAATTGATGAGATATGACTACCGTAAAAGCATTCATCCGAACAGGAAAAAAAGACAAAGAAGTCAATATTAGATTTCGTCTGTCTGATGGAAGAGATGTACAATTATTCCATAAATCTGAATTTATGGTACTTCCTATTCTTTGGGATGCCAAGAATGAACAATATAAAGCTAAGAGTGTGATAAAACTGGAGCAAAGAACACTATTCAATTCCTCTATCAATGAAAGGAAAAGCCTCATCTTGTCTATATACGGTGGAGATAAATCTTTGACAAGCGAGAAACTTGAAGATCTGATAGACAAACATCTCCATCCTGAGAAATATGATATAACAAACAGAAAAGAATCATTATGCGAGATGTTTCAACGCTATGTTGATGGTTGGTTAGATACAGGTGTTATAGGTTCCGGAAGAAAGAAACACTATGATGTAGTTATTCGAGAACTAACACGATTTTTTATTATCAATGGTATTGACGGGTGTCCTGTAGAGGATTTCAATAAAGATAGTATTTTGAAATTCCGTGATTTTCTACGCTCCGAATACAAACTAGTAGATAAATATCCGGGACTATATGTGGACATGAATAGCAGAAATAGACCATCAAAAGAAAGAAGCCAGAATACAATAGCCGAGAAACTTCTGTTGCTTCAAGCATTTATGGTGGAACTTGAAAGTAATGATATTATCCCTGTATCCCCGTTCCGTAAAATAGGAAAAGAGAAGGAGGCGATAATGAAACAACAATATGATGAACCTATCTTCCTTACTAAAGCAGAATTTAATACTATTGTGGCGAAAGATTGTCCTGAACCGCTTCAACGTGCGAAAGATATATTTATAGTACAATGCTGTTTCGGATGCCGTGTTGGAGACTTTAGGCGGTTTACTTTTGATAATATTGGCATTGAAGATGGAATACCTTTTATTCATTATCTCCCTCAGAAAACGCATAAGGATGGGCTTATACGTACTGAAATAAAAACTCCAATTATTCGACTTGCATACGATATAATAATGAAGTATCGAGGCGAATTATCAAACAATGCCTTACTTCCCTATTATCCAGAAGGAAACGGAGAAACCGGCTACAATTATCAAATAAAGCAATTACTTGAGTATTGCGAGATAAACCGGAAGGTAGCAATGTTTAGCACAACATTGGGAACCAATGAGTATAAATGCATTTATGAAGTTGCAAGTAGTAAACTTGCCCGTAAAACCCATGTTGATTTGATGAATAAAGTGCAGGTTGATAAATATGCAGCAGGACTTCACGCTAAGAATAGTAGTGCAGTAGAACGATACACCAATATGGGAATCAAAGAACGGTTTATACTGATGTGTGCTGCTTTTGGATGCGAAGGATATAAAGTTAACAACACACTTGACATAGTGCATAATTGATACCAATATGGAAATTACTAACATAAAACGTTTCTCAGAGGTATATAATAACCTTCGGGAATACTTTAATAGAGTTGAACCTTATACATATCAGCAAGAATCATTGTTTCCTCAAATAGCAGGTCCACTTGCAATTAAAAAAGGTTTTAATGCTAGTGACTGGGATATTCCATGCAGTAGTAGCACATTTAAAAATTTATATGATAGTTTTATAGATGAACTAAGCAATGCTGTTTTAGACTATTCTCAAAACACAGTAGTGACAATGCTTAAAGTTCATTTCGTCAGTATAAACTATGTATTTAAGGGTAGCCTCAGCGATGTATTCAAATTTGACCGTGAGGACTTAATAGAGCTAATCGAGTCATTTAATGAAGCAACAAAGCTACTATACAATTTCATAAATGATTCTGAAACAGCACATGATTATGGTCTAATAGGTTATTATGATTCTTTCAAGGAAGAATCCATGAAGAATAGAGAAAAACGAATATCTAGAATGCAGGTTAAAGAAGGATCTTATACTAATGAAGATTTTGAAAACCGTATTCAAACAATGTTTGACAATGGGGCTATTAATGAAATAGTCAATGAAACAATACGTGAGTTTTTAGATGTTGAGACCCTAAAGTCTATGAAAAACCAATCTTCAGAAAAGAGAATTAAACATATAAAGTTGGTAGATTATTTTTATCACGACGAAAGCATAATGCAAGCTTTCCTCTCTAATGTTAACAATAAAGTAGGAAAACCTGTTGCAATTGAAATAAAAGCCCTCTGTGAATTGGGGAAGATTGACTTTTCTAACATGAGTGCCTTTTTAAGGTCAATAGGTATTGATAAATCGAAAGAAGATGCCATAACAAGATGTTTTCGCCAGTCTTCCAAATATTATTTAGATTCTTTCAATCAACATGTAATTGCAGCAAAACAGCATTACAAATAACATCTACTTCAAAGTTATTTTATAGGCATTTGTAGGGAAATGTAGTTGTTTATAGGACACTACATTTCCCTACATCTCATTTTGTTATATTCCGTTTTATAACTCATAATTTCGCCTCATCAAACAACCGATAGCAGTAGCTACCTACCGGAAAAAGATGAATCTAATAAGCAAAGTTATGAGTATCCAAGAAATAATTCAAAGCGGTGCCAATGTTTCAATAACAGTTGGGACCAATGATTTACTACAGTTCGCCAATCATCTCATTCGCTCCACAAAAGAAGAGCTAGAGAGCACCATCTTAGCCAAACAAAAGGAAACGTATGTCACGCCTGATGAAGCAAGTGTGCAATTACGTGTTGACCGTTCCACTCTATGGAGATGGGCTAAGACTGGTTATCTTATTCCGGTAGAGGTTGGTGGAAAAAGACTGTACAAGCAGTCTGATATTGATATTATCCTCAACAAATAAATGGAGGCTAAGACCATGAGAGAGAATAGCCAAAGAGACACGTTTATCTTCTATCGCAGCTTTAAAGAAAGCATGAACGAACTTTCCGATGCTGATAAGTTAATAATGTACGAAGCTATTTCAGACTATAGCCTCGACATGAAAGAGCCAGAACTTACAGGCTTTCCCAAAGCTTTATTTTCCATCATACGCCCTATTATTGATGCTAATTGGAAACGATACCACAACGGCTGCAAGGGAGGTGCACCGTCTGAAAGTATGAGAGGTAATCAGAATGCAAGAAAACGAACCGAAAACAAACCAAAAACAAAGCTAATATATAATGATAATGTAAATGATAATAAGAATAAAAATATAGAGAAAGAGAAAATAATAAAAGAGAAAAGTCTTTCTCTTTCCGACCGAACCAAAAAGTTCAAAGAAGAATTAACTCCTTTTGTGGAGAAGTACGGCAAAGATATGATTTTCGCTTTCTTCGATTATTGGAGTGAACCTGATAAGGCTAAAAACAAGATGCGCTGTGAAATGCAAAAGACATGGAGTACTGCCGGACGGTTAAGAACATGGGAAAGGAGGAACAATGAAAAACGTTAATCACTACTTATCAGACAAAGAGTGTGAGTTATGTGTACTTGGAACGTTGTTGCTTGAACGTAATGCTATTCATCAAGTAAGAGAGTTCTTAAGCCCTAAAAGTTTCTACATTGACTTCCATAGGGAAATATATTGCGCCATCCTTGCGATGATCGACCGAGGAGATCGGGCCGACATAGTTAGCATTATGCCAGAGCTAAAGAAACGTAATGTAGAATTTACTCCATTTGAGCTGGTCTCTATTACGCAGAATCATACGTTTGACCTTGTGCAGTACGCTTGCCGACTTAACGAATTGGAAAAGCGTAGAAGCCTTTACGAGTTAGGGCAATATCTTGTGTCCAATGGTAGTAATGAGTCAGAAGATATTGAGGAAGTTGTTCAGTCTGCCAATGATAAACTATCGTCCATATTTGGAGGTTTGGAGAATCACGTTAAAACGGCATCGGATTACATGACCGAAGTTTATCAACGGGTTAATGATAATCTGAATAGCATTAGCACTCCTGGCACATTAACCGGATTTAGCGCAATTGACAGCAAAGGAGGGTTTCAGCCAACGAATCTGATAATTTGTGCTGCCGAATCAAGTCAAGGGAAAACAGCTTTTGCAAATGCGGTGACATTATCAGCGACAAAAGCCGGGGCAAAGATTGCTTTCTATTCAATGGAAATGAGCGGTTCCCAGTTAATGACAAGGCTTGCCGCCATTGAATCCAGCATACCAGTATCGGTACTGACAAATGAGAAACTAACCAGTGAGCAACTTAAAAACTTCGATGTATCAGTAGCTTCTCTTTCCAAACTGGGTATTTACTTCGACGACCGTAGTACATCAAGTATTGAAACGATTCTTGCTTCTATTCGTTCGCTAGTGATAAAACATCAAATTCAAGGTGTAGTTATCGACTATATGCAAATACTCACAGTTAACAAGAAGGGAGGCAGTACAGAAGAATCCATAGCGGAAGCAGCAAGGCGTTTGAAGAATATAGCCAAAGAACTTAATATCTGGATTTTGGCGTTATCCCAGCTCTCACGTGACAGTACAAACCCAGTTCCAAGCGTTAACAGATTAAGAGGATCCGGACAAATAAATGAAGCTGCCGACATGACAATACTGATATACCGTCCGGAAGCCTATAACAAGCGTTATCCCGAACCGTTTCAGTCTACTAATCCAAAGGGTACGGCACTCATAGATATTGCCAAAGGGCGTAATGTAGGAGTATTCAAATTCATTGTTGGCTTTAATGCTGCTACTACCCATTTCTATGAGCTGAACGAAAGACCAATTTTGCCATTTACTGAAAATGAGTTGGACGATAACCCCTTTTAAAACTAGCACCAATAGTTATCACTATGACTGAAATAGAAAATTATATCACAAAACGCTATGAAAGATGGTTGGATTATGCTTCCTACCATTGTGCAATGGCCGGCATAGAAGATGAAGCTACTGATGTACTTAATGAAGTGATGTCAATGTTATTAGCCAAGCCTCATCAAGAGCTAGAAAAAATGTATCAAGCTAAAAAAGGACAGTATAGGGAGCTTGATTTTTTTGTGTTAAGAATGATAAAGATAAATGCTACATCAATAACAGCACCATATAGAAGTAAAAACAAGTCTATACCGAAAGACGCTAATACTGATTATACGAAGCTCGATATCATAGATGAGACTGATAACGATACAGATCATGCCGGGGTGATTATGTGGCGTATGCGTATAGTGCGTTTTATCTTTGACCGCTTGGAACTATCAGAGTTTGACCGGGCCGTATTTGAATATCATTTCTTTCAAGATGGGAAGTTTACTGACTGGCCAAAAACTGACACTCTAAAGAACCTATATAGCAGTTACAGTTATACCCGTGCCATTATTCAGCGCATTGTATGTGCTTTAGGTATTGGTAAGCCTGTTGCACAACCTAAAGGAATTACCCAATCTATGAAAAGGCGTATTATAAAAGCCTCACGTCAATTCATAGAGAAAACTGATAAGAGGCTTTTGAACCGTATAAAAAACATTGATTTTATGGAAGATGAAGAATTTGATAACGAGTTGTTAAAGTCGGAAGAACAAGAAGCTAAAGACTTTGAAAGAAGAATTAACGGTGATGAGGATAATATGACAGAAGAAGATTACCGTAAACTAATGGACGGTGACGACTACAGAACGGTAGGTGTTGCAGATATTGGGGTAACCAACAGTAGAACTAATCGCCTGCAGACAGGTGTAGCTAACCTGGAATTAGACGAGATAGAGGATTAATGCACTTAAGTAAATAACGATTAAACATTAAAATGATGAAAGAAAAGGTTTTGATTTCAGAAGATACAGTAGAAATAAATGCTAAATTGAGAGAGATAGAGCGTAGTGTAGTTCCTCAGTTAGAGATTGTAAAAAAGGCTTTTGAGAAATTAAGTATTGGAACACTGACCAGCTCCCGATTAAAAAGCCTATTGTTTGATGATTGGCTTATTCTAAGATCGGAATTAGCAAAAGAAATGACCGAACTTAATGATAATGCAATGTTGGACCAGGTGATACAGAAGCAAATAAAAACCTCACTGGGGATTTTAGGCAATAAGCTACAGGAGTTTTCAGAGAGTGGTAGTGCATATCTGAAATACTATATATCCATTGATGAGACAGGAAAGTTCTTTGTTCCTGACGAATCCATGGAAGAACTGAAAGATATGTCACGCGTCTATGTAACTAGTGCAAAAGGACTAGAGTTGTACGATGCTCATAAAGCAGCAGCCAAAGCCCTAAATGATTTCTACACATTGGCTAAAGAAGATATGACAGCTAATATAAGTTGCCTTATTAATCTTTTTGACATAGGAGAAACTGGAACGGTTATTCCGGCAGAACAGGACTATGAAAGATATGCCTACGCCAAAAAAACAGGGAAGAAGAAGGGGAAATGAGAAGAACCTAACAAACACCCTCGGTAAAATAAGTCGTTTGATTTCACTATTAAGGTTAGAACTGGGGGATCTAATTGTGATAAAACAACCGTTTATTGCATCAAGAATGATCGGGAATGTTCTGGAATAATCGAGAATGTTCCCGGTTTACTTTCCACAAGTAAGCAAAGCGGAAAGTAAAAAACAAGTGTAACGCATTCAGGCTGTAACCTAGCACTAACTCAGAATTTCTTCAGTCCCTAAAAAAGAGAAAGAAAATATCTATTATTACAGAATTATCGCTATATTTTTCTCGGTGTTCACCCGAAAGGGCTTACACCCACCTCAGGCAGATTTAATCACATCAGGTCTGCCTGTTGTATTTTTATTAATCCTATATTTCTTTAGTCCTTAAAAGGTGCGCGTGAAATCTTCACATGATGATACCTAACCAAGTACGGCAACTTTACGGCACCCATAGAAGGGAAACGGCAATATTACGGCCGAATAAAGTACAAAACAACGGGGTGATTAGGGGGGGGTAATAATGAAAAGCTGACCTCAGCAATACTTAGGGCAGGTGATATGCTGGATAAGGTCAATATTAGGTCAATGATGGAGAAAAAACGTATCAATAACTATCATTATCCACCGGCAGCCGTCCTCGGGGAATTGGGAGCTATTGAGCCAAAACATATCACTACTACCAGAATCACCGTAATGAATGCAGTAGATAAGACTACCAATCAGCCAGCCAATATAGCTATATCATTGTAGGATTAAAAACCGACTTTCCCGACACTATTAAAAAAGGCAGCAGATATATGACCTCGTGAATCACGACCCCACATGTATAGAAGTCTATAGAGTGTTTGTATATGGGTATTGTTTGGCGTAGATCATGTTTTGCCACTGCTAAGTACAAATACTCGTTTGAAATATCATCAAGGCTTAAAACGTCTTAAAATGATTTTTCTTGTTTATGAGGCTTTAGCTTCGGTACTTCTTTTCACCTTCCAGAATATCAAATGGAATACTACCCGAAAAATATATTTTTTGGGATTGAAGTACCGCTAATGAGTAAATGATGATCAATAGAGATTGTATATCTCATGTTGATCATCATTTACATTGGATTATTGCGGTGGGATCTTTTTATAAGCAGATGAAGTATATAAATCTTTATGCTCTAGTTTGGCTAATAAATCAAAGCGTAAATTCTTTAGTAAAGCATATTTTTCAATTAGTGGTTTAAATTTATCTTTGCCATTATCTGAAAGACAATTGTAGAATAGCCATACAAGTTCATACTTGGACAACTGTGCCCTTACCATAGTAGTGTATTGGTATCGATCTTCGAACGAATCAGGAAGTAAAGGAGTTTCATTTACAAACTTAATTATATGATACAAATGTCGAAAATAGTGGTCGAAAAGTGTTTGATTATCATACATGATATACAAATCATGTATTGTCAGTTTCTTTTCTTGATAATCATTTAATGATATATCTTCTGTTTTGCTCCAATATGAATTCTCATCCTTTTTAATACGTACTATAACATCTCCCGTTAAAAGCGTTTTCAAAGGAGTTGCGGGAATGTATGTATTATCTGCTAATGAAATCTTACAACGTTGTTCTGTATATAAAAATGAAAATAATTCACGTGCTCTAATTGTAACATTCTTAGGTACATTTATATTATTACCAACATTATTTTGCCCAATAGTCTCACTTCTTAAATAACTAAAAGATAGATTATTAACTATCTCTTGTTGAAGGGATAGCATATTAAAGAAAGTGTTTTCAAATCTCTGCCTTTTCAGTGTTTCATTCTGTTGCTCAAACTCATGTTTTTGACCTTCTAGCTCTTCGCGTGTTTGTTTCAGCTCTTCACGTTGTAATTGGAGTTCTTTTTTCTGAAGGATTATAGCAAATATAACCCCAGCAAAAGCCAATGCAGAAAATAGGGCATTAATAGCCCCTGAGCTATCTCCAAATACACCTGGGTTAATTAGTATATCTTGTGGCTCTTTTACAACATATTTACTATTTACATACTCATGTGTACCCCATAAACCAACAACCCACAATAAGATACAAATCGTTATCAAAAGCACAAACCACCAATTGGAGATAGACTGATCCTTTTTTTCTGTTTTTCCCATAATTATAATCTTATTTATATTTCTTTTGCCTTTATAAAAATCTCATCGTGTTCTATAATGAACCAATAAAAGCCAGCTGTCAAGAAAAACCACATAAGATAATCTTCAAAACTTGTTTCTGGTCTACAAAAGATGGCTCTAATCAACCAAAACCAAGAATAAAGATTCCCAGCTAAAATATATATTCTTTTACTCCACAAAAGAATATTGGCATTAATTATTTTCTTTATTTCATCATCTGTTTTCATTAATTTATTCCTCCATCTTAAATTTTTTCCCACAGTTGGGGCAGGTTATAGTGCCATCTTCTCGTTCAAAAAGTTCCATAAAATCTACTTCAAGTACTTTTGCGATTTCCTCAAGTCTATTGATAGTCGGGTTGCCATTTAAGGATTTAGATAAACCTACTTCAGACATTCCTAACTTCTCGGCAAGATCTTTCATCATTAATCCTTTTTGCCGACACACCTCTTTTATTCTATAATTCATATTAATTAAACTATTTGTTTATTTGGCAAAAATAGGGATAAAAACACAAATTGGATAACAAAATAGCTAAAAATATACTATTAGTTTAATGATTAGTATATATTAACTATTTATCTCTACTTTATTAATTAAACAAATTGTATATTTGCAACGCCATAATTAAACAAATTGGATAATTCTTTAGAAATTTACAATTATGAAACGCTACAACTTATCCCCAATCATGCGGAATGCACACCAGCTGTATAAAAACGCTCGTGCAAAGTACCCTACATTCTCTGATGCTCTCAAAAGAAGCTGGAAGTCAGCTAAATTCAATGTTCAGGTAACAGAGAGTATCAAGGCTATAGATGCAGAGAAAGAAACACAAAAAGCAAAAGAACAACGCATGAGAGACAAGATAGCAGCACGAAAGCAAGGTGTTACATACAATGAGTATCAGAACCAGATCAGCCGGGCAATGGGGTACGGGTGTAGTCATTATTGTGGAGATTGAGCCATGATAGAGCTGATGTAATATTGGGTAGCCTCATTGGTGGCTATCTCCTGTGTAGGAAAGATGGAGAAATTTTATTTTACTAATTATCAATAACAATATTATCATAATGGAAAAAGAACAATTAAAACCGGGTAGACCAGTAGCCGCTTCTACAAAAAGAAAAACAATGACTATTGATCCGAGATTACAAATCATTTTGGAAAGTCTGAATGATGTTAAGAAACAATTCAACGAAGTGTATAATCAAATAATGTCAGAAGGTATTGGCGTTTATGAATCCGCTCAAAAAGACTTTATGACAGACCTTGATAGTGCCATTTCCAATACTACATACATGGCTGCCCTAAAGATTGAGTTTGACTTAAGGGTACTATGTGCAAATGAAAAGCAGGACGGAGGTGCACTATGAAAACAAAATATACTAGTCCAATCGAGATAGCAGCTTTTAAAGCAGGACTTACACAAGGTCGCATTGAGGGCATGTTATCCTATCAAAAACACTTGCTCAACCAAATACGAAAAGAGAACGAGCAACTGAATAGACAACTGCAGGAACAGAAAGGAGAAAAGTATGATTGATCGTACATCAAAGAACAGCCTGACTATAAAGGAGCAGAATAATGAGATTCGGGAAATATTGGGAACCATAGATGAATTTCATGAATGGGCAAATGTTTCTTATTACGTTGAAACTCTTAAAAATATGACTTATACATTTGCACATGACAGAGATAATGATCCGAAAGCAGTGGAAGATGTTGTATTTACCGGATTCTATATAGCCGAGTATATAACCAAATTAAAAGAGAACTTTGATAAACTCATGGAGTTACATCCGGAACTGGTGAAATGATAATATACAGAAATAGGATATGAAAGAAACTTGTTGAGTTGTGCAAATGTTGTGCAACTAGTAAAACGAGAAAACCGCAATTGCTTGAGATTAAAAGCATTGCGGTTTTTCTTTGTGATTCCGAAGCGATTCGAACGCTTGACCCACGCCTTAGAAGGGCGTTGCTCTATCCAGCTGAGCTACGGAACCATCCTTATTTGCGGATGCAAAGGTAGTGCTTTTTACGAAAACTCAAAAGCTTTTCGAAACTTTTTTATTCATATTTTTCTTTGTCTCTATAAATCAGCAATTTACAAAAGCACCTCTATAGGAGCGGATGATAAGGTATTAGCAAAAACCAATATGCTATTAGCAAAAAAAAATATGCTATTAGCATAATCTTTTTTGCTAATAGCATATATCTTACTTATCTTTGCACCACGTAAAATGTAAAATCAGAAATTATGTTGAGTCGCATTATTGTATTGGTCATTGCCGGAGTTGCTGTAGTCTATATCGTTCGTTTTATAGATAACTTTTTATCTCAGCACAGAAGAAAATATTGAATAAGATAATTCAAATCGGGAGAAGTCTGTCTAAAACTTCTCCTTACGTTCAAAGTCACCCTCTTCGGTATAATATTTCCATGTACCTTTAGGCTGATTATTCGAATATTTTCCGCGAAGCTTCAACTTACCATTTTCATGATATTCGCGGTAACGTCCATGACGTTTCCCTTCCTTCACTTCCGCTTCACTCTTCAACGCTCCTTCCGGATAAAATTCCCGTAACACGTTTCCTTCAAACTTTTCGACATAGAAACGTTTCAATTCACTCAACTGTTCTTTCTCCGTCACAGCATCTTCATTCATTTCCTCGTCTTCTTCATCGCTGGCTACGACTGTCACTTCTTCCGGCTTGTAAGGACGATAATCCATCACGTACTGTAAAGAAGCCAATTGGTTATCTCCAACCAGTTGCATAGTCCAGTAAGGGAACGAATACAAAACATCCTTATTCGATTGTATTTCATTCCATGTAGCAGGATTCATCATAGACTTTAACTGAGAATAGAATTTATGCATATCCGTATATAAAAAGATAGTAGAGCTCGACTTCATATATGAGTAAGCATCTTTAAATCCCGGAGTATCCTCCAGCAAATTCTTTTGCTCATAGTCTTCTACAAAAGAAAGCAAGGAGGCAGCTTTATTACTGAAAACGACATAATCATCCACATAAGTATAGTACGGCTTCTCAAACTTATCAAAGAGCTTTCCAAAAAACAACCGGAAGAAACCTTTCATTTCAACATAGTTGATCTCGAAATCTTTATAAGTGACAGATTTAATCTTAACCGGAGTCCGGCGCTTGATCTTCTTTTCAATGAACTCCATATTTTTGCGGGCATCCTTAATGCTCTTAGCCCTGATAGCTAAAATCAGTTCAGGGTCATGCCCTAACAAGCCCGGTTCGGATTGGGTAATGGCAAACTCTCCGGACATCCAGCTCAAGAAGTTCTCCTCCAATGATATGCCAAACAGACTTTCAATCTTTTTACGGGAACTCTGATAAGAATCATAGAGCTGTTTATCATGAACAGAAAGAGCATTTTCCAGTTCCTTCACAAAGGTAAGCGGATTATCGAAACCTATGTTCGTATAAAGAGCAGTCCGTCCCGACAGGATTTCATGCGCTTTCATTTTATGTTTTCCGGAATTCAACAAAGCAGTGATATAAGGATCAACAGAATCTTTCTTAAATGTATAACCTTTCACTTCCATACGATCCTTATCCATATTAAGATAAAGACCGGCAAAGTTCATAGAGTTGCTGAACAGATCGACATATTCGTTTCTGGTTCCCAGATAAATAGACATAAACTGAGGAATACGGGCATAGTTGATAAAAACCCTGACAAGTCCTTTGCCGGAAACCTTCTTCTCGGCCTCAATAAAAGAATGATCCAAGCCAATTTTAGGTTTGTTGCGCGAATCGATAGCAGATTCCACCAATCCGGAAGTATAAGAACCCACCAGATGATTATCTACAAAAGCCGTATAAAAGACATCGCGCGTATCCGGATCACGCATTTCGAGAATGTTAACTCCATTATGCATCCGGTTAGTTACCGTAAAGCCACTCATTACCAGGACTGTTTCCACCTGATCCTTCAATAAATCCATTTTGGAAGCCTTTTGCATATCCAGAACCAGCAGAAAATCCCAGTCCGTAGCACGAATCTTATGAAGTGAAATAAGCATGTCCCGTTCGCCAACAAGCGACAACAACACCTTATTGCTTCTGACAACCGAATCCAGTTTTTCTACACTTTTCGTTACTTCTTCAAAAGACTTCGCTTTCTTCAGACACTGCCATGTCTCACTTCCGCTAAATTTTCCCCAATCTTCAATCGGAGCTGATGATTGAATGATAAATGCAGCATCCTCCGGTACCAGATAGATTTGCTGGATATTCCGGTCGGGCGAAACAAATAAATAGACTATAGAATAAACCATGTATACAGCCAAGACTAATCCTGCCACCAATATGGTTCTTTTTACAATTTTCCCCCTATTTTTTCTTTTCCCATTCTTCCCAGGTTCAGCATATTGCTCTTGTTCCCCGTTATTCATTCCATCCATTATTTATTTGTTATTGAGTTGATTGGACAAAACTACTAAAAAAAGATGAAAGATGAAATTCGTCAGTTACAATTTAAACAGCTTCCTCCATTTACATACGCAATAAAGCAAAACCGCCCCTAAAAATAATAGTGCTCCTTTCGTCTTCCAATGACCGGATTTGGAAGAAACGACATTTTCAAAATTCCGGTTGTTAAAACTGGAATTTTGAATCATGAATTATAAGCCCATCGGTATCTTCAACAGATACCAGACAATAAACAGCAATGTCCACGCTCCCAGAATGCATAACGAATATCTCCAAGTATATTTCAGCAATGATCCATAAGTGATCTGTTTGTCATATTGCCGCATATACGTCAACACCAGAGGCATATAAAATAAGAATGGAGTAATGGCATTCGTCGAACTGTCTCCGATACGGAAAGCACACTGCGTAACGTCCGGCGAAATCCCCATCTGCGCAAACATCGGAATGAAGATAAAAGACATAAATGCCCACTTGGAAGTAGCGGATACCATAATCAGGTTGATAAACGCCGTAAACAGGATAAATAAAATAAGTGCGGACAAAGGACCCGGTTCAAAAGAAGAAAGCAGGTCAGCTCCCATAATTGCAAGGCATTTGTCCAGATGAGAATACTCGAAACAAGCAAACATCTGGGCAGCAAAGAAAGCAATAACAAAATATACGCCCAGCAGTTTTATCGGCTGGGTAAGTCCTTCGATCACGTCATTGTCACTACGATAACGACCGGAACTGAATCCGTAAGCCATCCCTGTAAAACCTGCGCCCAAAGACAACAGAAACAGGATACCGGCAATGAAGGGTGAGTGCATCAAACCTCCGTTCACACCACGCAGAATACCATAAGAAGAGAAAGTAAGCCACAAAATAAGAGCTACGTATATCCCTGCTACTGTGACAGCCACCATCACTGCACGGCGTTCTTTACGTGACAAAGGGCGATAGGCTTCCACCTTTACACTGCCTTCATATTTTCCTAAAGTTGGGAGAAGCCATTTCTGAGTCACCCAATAAACAATTCCCGTAATAACTACCGTCGAAGCACTCATAAAAAAGTAGTTGCACAATGGCTCCGTGTTTCCCTGATATCCCATCAGTGTAAGCGCGGCTTCCTGAGTAGTATGTGCCAGCAACGGGTCCATCGTACTCAATACGATATTGGCGCTGTATCCGCATGCTACAGAAACATAAGCCGTCACAATCCCCGCTATCGGATGAAGACCTACCCATTGAAACAGCATAGCGGCAATGGGAAGCAGAATAATATATCCACCGTCACCAATGACATTCGACAGCAATCCGAGAACGATTACCCACAAGATGACCTTTCTTTTTTCCTTACGATTGCCCACTCCCAGACGGATGCACGCATCAATAAACCCGGAATGCTGCGCCACGCCCAGTCCGAACATGGCAATTATCACCATGCCCAACGGAGCAAAGCCGGTAAAGTTCTTGATAGCATTCCGCAACCACCAGCGGATTCCCTCAGGACTCAGCAGGCTTTGTACCCGAATATCCTCTCCTGATTGCGGCAGTGTTACTTTCAGTCCGTAGATATCACATATCCACGAAAGAAAGACCACCGCCATTGTCAGCAGCAGGAACATCGTAGCGGGATGCGGCATTCGCCATTTACTCTTCATCAGCTTCCAGATTATCCAGATCGATAATACGCAACTCCAATGCACGGACAGCCAGACGAGTCGCATTCACCCCTACCCGTTCTCCATTCGGGAAAAGGCGACCGATCAGGTCATTCTGTCGTTTTTCCAATGATTTCACACCGAATGGCATTCCTTTCAGACTGGCAATCATATCTTTGGTATAGCCTAAGGCCAGATGGCGAAGAAAACGCTCGTCATATTCATCAATATCATAGTTGATTACCGCTTCCTGACGTTTGGCGTCATTTGCCACCGACTTTTTGAAACGGTCTACAATCTTCTCCAGAATCGGATAATTGAATACCAGTTTCTTGCCATCCATTACAGCCTGTACATCTGTCTTGGTCAGTAATTCCCCTGTTTTCAGAATAATGCCGTCGGCTCCTGCATTCAGCACATCCACCCACAATTTCTCATTCAGTATTTCCCCTGTAAAGATCAATACACGAACCCCCTTGTAACGTTTGAAAATGTTCCGGCAGATATCAACGCCAATCGTTGTAGAACCTCCCAGTCCTAAATCCAGCAAAACCAGATCGGGAAGCTGTGCTTCCATCAGCGGCCAGAACTCACTTTCTGTCATAGCCGTGCCGATCACTTCTGCGTTGGGTATTTCATGACGAAAAATCTCTTCTGTGCCTTTCAATTCCAGTTTTACGTCCTCTACAATAATAACTTTAAACTTCTGTTCTTCCATTTTTATTTATCTAATAACTTTTATGTGTTTTCTCTTATCTACGCGGGATGGTGAAGTAAACCGTAAATCCTCCTCCTTCTGCCGGTTCGGCATTGATACGGCATCCTCTGCGCCCCGCAAATTCGTCATGGTCACGGATTATCTGTTTGCATATCAGATATTCCGTTCCCCGCAACTCCCCTTTCTCACCGGAAGTCATACGAGCCAGATTCGGATAGAACAACTGATTCAGTTCCGTCACACTCTTCTCGCGTCTTGTATCCGTAAACAAAAAACGGACATACTCATTATCCTTACGGGCCTGCAGACGTATCACTCCTTCTTCATGAACCGCTAATGCTTCATCAATCAGGTTCTCAAACAGGAAACGCAGCTGATTCACATCACCGATTACCTTGGCTTCCATCGGTTCCATGATCAGTTCTATTTTTTCCATCCGGTTTTTCATCACCTTTCTGAAATATTTTCCGGCAGCATCAAACAGTTCCTGTACCGGAATCGTAGTCCGTCGGAAAGTTACTTCCTCCAGCTGTCGGGCAGCACACGAGCTCAATATCGTGAATATCCCTTTATAGTATTCTATCAGTTCCGTAATTGTCTCTACAGCTTCCCGTTCTTCTTTTTCCGAAAGGTTCTGCGTATTCAGCCGGCCAATAATCTGTTTTATCTTGTTCGGATAATAAATCGTCTCATGTTTTATAGTCGAAAGGCAATTGTCGAGCACCATATTCTGTACATGGAGCATGCTGTCTTCCCACGAAGCGCGGCGTGTTTCCTCGTGTGCCGATTCGATATCCCGATATTTAGTAGCCAACTTCACCACTGCATTGAACACCACAATCGACACATAACGCGCCACCAGTTCAAAAAGAAGATGGTCCGTTTCCTGCTGTGTCCCTTCCCTGCGTTCCAGATAGAGTACGCCCACACACTGATGCTCACCACCGGCTTCCACCATCAGCGGAATCGCCTGGAGATTCTGTGCGGAGAGATATTCCCCCCTATCAAAACATTGCTGTACCATCTCCGGCATTTCCTGTCCGGGACAGGAAGCATATTCCAGCCGATGCGTAGTTTCGTTATAAACTGCAATTCCCATCAGGCTGATTGTCAGCAACTCATTTACTGATCCAAAAGCCTCATTCACAATGCGCTGAGGAATCTCTTTAAGTGTATTCTCCTCCCGTTGAAGGGCTTCCTCATTCTCCTGAGTCTGGGGTCTGACCAGAGAAGCTGCAAATACCTTCTGATTAATTTCAAGCACCTGTTCCAGATTCAAACGATTCTGGAGCATCTTCCTCATATACAAGAGATAATAGCCTATCAGGGAAACGACCAGCAAGACGAAACAAAGAATAATTCCCACCGTTTTATTGGTGTTCGACCGCTCCAGCTGCCTGCAATATCCCTCCAAAGTCTGGTCTTCACCCTGCACTTTATATAAATCCGTAAAGGCCGAGTTATTATAACTATATGCATCAATCTGCTTCAAAGCCAGAAAAGCTACTGCCGCTTCATTCCTGATATCGAGAATCACATGATAATCCGAGTCAAAAAGCTCATTCCACCAGAAAAGTTCGGCAGGTATCCCTTTACCGACCAGTTTCATGTACCGGTGCGGTTGTGTGGTACGCGCATATTTCTTATAATGCTCATTCAGCATCATCATTGCCGAATCGATATATTGCAAAGCGATCTCATAATTCTCATCCACATTCGCAAAATAAGCTGCATTGGCATAATCCGATGCCGCATCGAGCAAATCCTCATAAGTGGAATCAGTAGTAATAGCGATGGAATCACTATCCTGCAATATCGACGGAAGAGGGTCGTGCAAACAAGAAGTCATTCCCACCGGGAGCAACAGGCAAAGCAACACGCCAATCACCTTACGTATCCCTGAAGGCAAGCGGAAATAGAAACGGCTTCCCTTTCCCGGCTCACTTTCTATATCGAACACACATACCCGGAACAGTTCATTCGTCTTCTTATATTTCTCAATGATTCCTTTACAATTCATCAAGCCGAAACCGCTTCCCTTGTTCTCTTTCAGTTCTTCCGGATCTGTCGCATCTTTCATGCCGATAGCACGCGAATCATATACCTTTTCACCAATGATATGCGCTATATCTTCCGCAGAAATCCCCCTACCGTTGTCTTCCACAGATATTTCCACATACGCATCGGCAGCATGTGCATATACTTTCACCGTCCCTCCTTCGGGAGTATATTTACGGGCGTTTTCAGCCAGTGTGTTAATCATAAACAAGGTCAGCGCACGGTCAGCCTTCACCATAAGCGTAGTCGGTTCAATCTCCAGCTTCTGCTTTTTCATCTCGAAGGCACGCCGTCCCTTTCCCAACAAATCAAATAATTCATTCAGGCTGAATGTCTCGATATTCAGACTAAGCGTTCCTTGCTTCATCTTGATCCAGAGCGCCAGGATATCATTATATTCGTTAATGGTGGTCACCAGTTCATCAATGTACTGGTACTTCTCTTTCTTTATCTTGTCATCATCAATATATCCTTTTTCCGTCAGCTTATGCACTTCATTCAGTATTCGGTCAATATAAGGATTGATCCCGTTCACAATTGCCATACAGGCTTTTTTTATCAGATTCTGACGTTTGTTTCCTGCAATATGCTGCTCGTAAATATAGCGTTGTTTCTCCAGCTGAATCCGCTCGTCGCTCAATGCAGCCACCATTTGTTCATTCTCGGCAGCCCACACGATATAAGGTTCCAATACGTGTACCAATGCTTTCTCGTCCCGGTTCAGGCGGTGGGAAGAAGGTACCAATGTCGCTTTTCCTTCTTCCGGTATTTCCAGTGTCAGTCGTCCTTTCCCGAACAACTGGTCGATGCCCTGCTGAATCAAAGGTACATTCATCGGTATGGAAGAAGTAATATCCCGGCAAAGAGATAAAATCCGTTGCAGGCGCTCCACATCCACCCGGTTCCTGATTTTGGAACGTTTGTTGAAAAACCACCAGAGGATAATCACCAGCACCAGTCCGACGATAACCAGAGAAAGAACCACAGTCATCTGTCGCGAACCCGCTTCCAAAGACTGATAACGGCTTTCCAGCTCCTTGTCCTGACGGGTATAATTCAGAATATCCAGATAGATATTCCGGTTATAATCAGAAGCATGCTTCATCCCCAGCCCGGCATATGAAACGCTTAACTGCTCCCTTATCCGTGAGATCCATTCGGGAACGGTTTTCACCTTCTCCTGAGCAATCCACGGAACTCCGGTATAAGTGGTATCTCCTTCGGCAAACGTATATAATTTATCCAGTGTGTCCACTTCATTATGATAATAGAGCATGTGATGGTGGTTTACGCAGTCCAATGCTCTTGATAAAGTATCCAGTGCTTCCTGATAGCATCCGTGCGCATTCAGGTATTTGCCGATGGACACATAAGCTCCGGCAATCTGGTACAAGTCGTTATATTCCCGAAACTTCTCCAGTGCCAGTTGAGCCAGACGCAAAGGAAACAGCGAATCCACCGGAAAATCGAACTGATCCAAAGCATGCACCCGTCTTGTCTTGAAAAACTCGAAGTTGGCCGGGGATGCCATCAGATTGGCAAGTCCCTGCATTCCATTTCCTTCGAAATACGGATGCTTACTCTTTACGGCAGTCCGCCAAGTCAGATAGAGTTCGTCAAATTCACGGAGCTTCCGTTCTTCCGGAGTATTCGTTTCAACTAAAGAAGCCGATCCTTTGAGATAATGATAATAGAGAAGTTGATTGGTATCCCCCAATGCCTCGTCTTCCTGAATATTATCGATAGAAGTTATCGCTTCCTGCCGCTGCTGAAGATAATAATAGTAAATGGAGGAAACGAGGAAAAATTCGGTAAATGCATAATCCAGCCGGAGTGCTTCGTGGCGGTCGGCAAACAAATCGCTCTCCTCGCGGATACGTTTCATCCGGCGAAGGGCACTGTTACGGTAATCATAAAACTCCTTGTTGAGTGCTGTACGCTGGCAGATCTTCATCAGTCCGATATCGGCAATCAGCAGTTCCAGTTCATTTTTAGTCAGTTTGTACACCTCTTTATGATACGCCTCGGCACGGTCGAAAT
>OGCM01001587.1_pt1 | contig 26306 bp, 24 predicted proteins | sample 1570151 | NCBI WGS metagenome assembly OGCM01 (sample SAMEA4370582, study PRJEB24528) | human gut metagenome
CTGGATTGCAGAGCGCAAGGGCGGCGCGTACAAGAGCTCGCGTTCCTGGCCTGGTCTGAAGACCCCGTTCCAGAGCAACGAGAAGCAGATTTCCGCTGAGCGCTTCCCGCTGCTGCGCTACTGGAACCGCTGGGCTGACTCCGCAACCATTTGGGACTCCATCAACGGCATCGACACCCCGTACCAGATTCACGGCGGCGTGTGCATGTCCGGCGACTTCATGAACGAGTCCAACCTGCTTGAGGCTTGGGAAGCACTGACTCGCCTGGACTTCTGGCTGGACTTCAACCTGTGGAGCTGCCCGAACCCCGTCCTGCACTGGCTCGAGGTCAACACCGGCCGCGTGTCCCAGGGCGCCGGCGGTCTGTTCGGTGCTGGTCAGCGTGCTGTCGAGCCTATGGGCGACTGCATCTACGACCCGGTTGCCGTTATCTGCCTGTACAAGGCCATGGGCGTGGTGTGGAACAACCGCGACCCCGAGTACGACGAGTGGAACAACCTGGACTACAACAACTTCGTGCAAATGGGCGGCAACGTCACGTACGAAGAGCAGGAGTACCGCGTGCTCAAGGACGCGACCGACTGGTGGAAGACCGAAGAGTTCCCGGACGGCCCCGACTTCCCGCAGTACGCTGCGAAGTTCCAGAAGGAAGGCTGGTTCGACTGCCGCAAGTGGCATCCCGAGCGTTGGGGCACGTATCGCCGCTGGGAGATGGGCTACCGTCGTCAGCAGGGTGGTTACAACCTGTATGCCGCCGTCGACGAGAAGTGCGCGTTCATGACCCCGACCGCCAAGGTCGAGATCTGGTCCACCATCGCCGAGACGTACATCCCCGACAGCACGAAGACCTTCGCGGAAACCTGCAGCCCGGACCGCGCCGCCTACGACGGCAAGATCCCGGATATCGACAAGTTCCCGCACTGGTTCGAGCCGAAGAACTCCAAGGTGGAAGCTCCGCGCTACTACCACAAGGACCAGGCCGACCAGATCAAGACGAGTGACTCCTACATCAATGACAACTACATGGGCGATCATTTGATGGAAGAGTACAAGGAGAACCTGCAGAAGTACGGCGACGACCACGCGTTCATCATGACCACTGGTTCCCGCCAGCCTGTGTACTTCCACTCCGAGCATCGTCAGCTGCCGTGGTGCCGCGAGTTGTGGCCGTCCCCGCGTGTTGAGATCAACCCGAAGGACGCTGCTCACATGAACATCGAGCAGGGCGATTGGGTCTGGATCCGCACTCCGTGGGGCGCTGTCCGCGAGGTTGCCGACCTGTACTACGGCATCAAGGAAGGCACCATCAACGCGAACCACGCCTGGTGGTACCCCGAGATGGACACCGCAAGCCACGGCTTCGAGCTGGTCGGCATCAACTGCTGCATGGACAAGTACGCCCAGTGCTGGGTGTGCGGCGCCTCGCAGCTGCGCGGCATCCCTGCGCTGATCTACAAGGCCACGCCGGAGAACTCCCCGTTCAAGAACCCGGTGCCGTGCGACCCGCAGGGCAACCCTGCCATCACGAACGCCAACGACCCGCGTCTGAAGGAATGGCTGTCCAACGACCCGCGTCTGGCCGACGCCAAGGTGGAGCTGACGTTCGCCAACATGGATGCGAAGGGCTGCAACCCGTCCGTCCAGTCCCCGGAGGCTCTGGTCACCGGCAAGCTGCCCAAGGGCGAGCGCGGAAGCGATGTCCTCGGCCAGTACAGCAACAAAGGCCAGCTGAGCGATAAGCTCGGTTCCTACAAATAAGGAAAGGAGGTAACAACCCATGGCAAATTACGCGATTATCACCGACCTGAACCGTTGCACCGGCTGCCTGGCCTGCACGGTCGCCTGCAAGGCGATCAACGGCGTCGACGTCGGCAACTTCTGGATCAAGACGCTGCGCATCGGTCCGCACCCCATCGAGGGCGGCTCGGGTGATTACCCGGACGTGGAGATGTACTTCCTTCCGGTCCAGTGCCAGCACTGCAAGAACCCCGAGTGCGTGCGCGTGTGCCCGACCGGCGCATCCCACATTCGCGAGGACGGCACCGTGCAGATCGACAAGTCCAAGTGCATCGGCTGCCGCTTCTGCGCCCTGGCCTGCCCGTACGGCGTGCGTTACCTCAACGAGGAGGAGCGCGTCGTCGAGAAGTGCACCATGTGCGAGCAGCGCATCGGCCAAGGCGAGCTGCCGCAGTGCGTGGCCCAGTGCGGCGCCCGTGCCCGTTTCTTCGGCGACCTTGACAAGGGCGTCGACAACTTCGAGGGCCCGGCGCATCCGGACAGCCCCGGCTGCCAGTACGACGAGATGACCAAGACCCGCGTCAAGCTCAAGGACTACGTCGAGGCGTACACGGAAAGCGATATCCATCATCTCAAGGACGCAGGCAACAAGCCCAAGCTGATGTACCTGCTCCGCGAGGGCCGAAAGTGGAGGGAGTAGACTCATGAATCCGGAATGGCCTCTAATCCTCTTCACCTTCTTCCTGTGCCTGTCCGGCGGCATCTTGGGCGCACAGGGCCTGCTCACCGTGCTCGGCAAGGGCAAGAAGATGCAGAACGTGGCGCTCATCGCCGCGCTGGCGACGCTTGTGATCGGCGGCATCTGCGTGTTCATGCACCTGCAGCATTGGGAGCGCATCTTCAACGCGTTCGGCGCGCTGCTTGCCGGTAACGGCTACGGCGTGTCCGGCATCACCCTCGAGCTGTGGGGTTGCGTCGTGGAGTTCATCGCGATCGTGCTGTTCTTCCTGTTCGCCCGCCGTGCCGAGGACGGCATCGCCCCGAAGTGGGTCGGCGTCCTGGCCATCATCGTGGGCCTGGCGCTTCCCATGGTCACCGGCGACTCCTACCTGATGCCGTCGCTGCCCACGTGGGATACCCCGCTTCTGATCGTGTACTACCTGACGAACACGATCTTCATGGGCGGTTTGGTCGCGCTCGTGATCGCCGGCCTCACCGGCGACGTCGAAGTCCGCGACTTCATGGTCAAGACCGCCCTGGTCGGCGCCGTGGCTCAGCTGGTTATCGTGCTGGTGTACGCGATCGTGATCAACGGCTCCGCCGGCACGTACTCCGCCGACATCGCGTTCTACTTCGACCCGACGCTGCCCGACGTGCCCATGGTCGACCGCGCAGCCGTCGTCGGCAGCCTGCTTGCCGGCTCCAACGCCCTGATGTTCTGGCTGGGCGCCATCATCGTCGGCATCATCGCCCCGGCCGCCATCCTGTGGCTCGGCAAGGGCAAGGATGGCCAGCAGCTGGCCGTCTATGCCGGCGGTGCAGGCGTGTGCTGCATCATCGGCGGCATCATCTGGCGCGTGCTCTTGTACTCGGCAGCGATGCACATCTTCGCCCTGTTCTAGGAGGCGAAGGGCGCAAGGCCGGTTCTGGTCGGCTGGCCTTGCGGGTGAGTCGGCGGCGAAACGCCTGCTCGCAAGCTGAAAAGGCGTGTTGGAGGGGGCTTACCTGAACGCCCCGCTTTCGGCAACGGAAGCCCCCTCATATACGCGTTTTCGAACAGCCCCGACAGGGGCTTTCGCGCATAGGAAGAGGAATCGGAAAGACAAGGAGAGGGGTCTTCATGAGCGAAGAGAAGAAGGAGGGCGCGCAGGCCGCCGCCCCGCAGGACGTCGGCGCAGCTGCCGACGCGGCGCCCGCGCAGCCCGCTGCTAAGAAGGCGAAGGAGCCCATGAGCGTTTCGCGTCGCTCGCTGCTCATCGGCGTGGGCAGCACGGCCGCGCTGCTGGGATTGGGCGCCCTGCGCTATGCCGGGCACGTGCCGCTGAACCGCCCGCCGGGAGGTCAGGACGAGGCGCACCTGGTCAGCGCCTGCATCCGCTGCGAGAAATGCTACGAGGCGTGCCCGCGCCACGTCATCAAGCCGGCCAATATCGAGGACGGCCTCCTGGGGATGCGCAGCCCCCAGCTTGACTTCAGCGCCGATTACTGCGACTTCTGCGCCGAGGAGAACGGCGGTGCGCCGCTGTGCGTGGCGTCGTGCCCCACCGAGGCGCTGAGGCTTCCCGCCGGCGCCGATGCGCACAACACCATCATCGGCCTAGCCGAGATCGACCGCAAGACGTGCCTGGCGTTCCGCGACACGGGCTGCCATTTCTGCTTCGACGCCTGCCGCGATGCCGGTTACGACGCCATCCAGCTTGACGGCAACGGCTACAGCCCGCGCCCGTACGTGATCGGGGACAAGTGCGTTGGCTGCGGCGCCTGCGAGAGCGTGTGCGTGTCGCTGCAGCAAGGCTCCATCGTAGCGGGAGCCACCGAGCGCGCCATCGTCGTCCGTCCCGCGTCCTCGTTGTAAGGGGGGTTGTCATGAAATTGAGCAAGATCCGCACCATCGTGGCGGCCGCTGTGTTCTGCGTTCTGGCAGTGGGCTTGATCGCGGGCATCAACATGGGCACGCTGTCCGGCTTCGGTTTTGATTCTTTCAGCGCGCTGTGCCCGCTCGGCGCCATCACCACCATGTTGGCCACCAAGACCTTGGTTCCGCGCGCCGTGTTCAGCATCATCATCATGGCGCTGCTGGTGTTCCTGTTCGGTCGCGCGTTCTGCGGCTGGATCTGCCCTGTGCCCGTGCTGGGCAAGCTGCGCGCGTTCTTCCGTTCGCCGAAGAAGCGCCGCGAGCTTGAGCAGGCGAAGCGCGACGAGGCGCTCGATATCGCCAAGTTCGAGCTGAGCTGCGGCGGGAAGGGCGGCTGCGAGAGCTGCAGCGCCTGCAAGCAGCAGCGCACCAAGCTGGATTCGCGCCACTATGTGCTGGGCGGTGCGCTGTTGTCCACGGCCATCTTCGGTTTCCCGGTCTTCTGCCTGGTGTGCCCCATCGGCCTGACCTTCGCCACCGTGCTGGTGTTCTGGCGCCTGTTCGCCAACGCGGACATGACCGTGGCCGTGGTTCTCATCCCGTTGATGCTGATCATCGAGCTGGTGTTCCTGCGCAAATGGTGCACGCGCTTCTGCCCCATGGCCGGCCTCATGAACCTGATGGGCCGTTTCAACCGCACGTTCAAGCCCGTTATCGACGACGCGAAGTGCTTGGAGACGTCGAAGGGCACGGCTTGCAGCCGCTGCGCCATGGTGTGCGAGGCCGACATCAACCTGCGCCATCCGGACTACGGCGAGCGCACGCTGGCGGACTGCACGCGCTGCAACGCCTGCGTGGATGCCTGCCCGGCCAACGCCATCACCATGCCGGTGGTCGCCAAGCGCGGTCAGGATGTGAAGCTGGCCCCTAACGAGAGATAACCGATTCGAAAGGCAAGCGCCCCTTGTGCATCCTCTTCGCGCCAAGGGGCGCTCTGCCGATTGCCGTGTGTTGGCGATCCCCCTCCCTCCAATATGCGGCGATATCCGCCCCGGGCCTCATCGGCCCGGGGCGGTTCTTATAGGCCGCGTTTCGGGTCCCCTTTCCCGGTACGCGGTTTCCGCCCCGGGCTTTCCCCCATCGGCCTGGGGGTTGTTTTGTCTGGGTGGGTGTCGGGGTTCCCTTGCTCCGACGCGCGCCGTCCGCCCCGGGCCTTCGCTGACGCCGGCGGTTTTCTTTGTGGGAAAGTCCGCAGCGAAGCGGGGATGTGGCTAGAATACGTTGCGTACCACGGGTAAGCGTGCCCAAGCCGTGCATTCGCGCTTCCGCGCCGCACGCGCCAGTTTTCCGGGGTTCCAGAAACACAATCGATATGCAGGGGTTTGCCCGACGCGGGCCTTTGGGTTTTGCGCTTGCTTTTCCCGAAGCCGCTTCCCGCCTTTGCTCTCGATTGTCCGGTCAACGTGTGCGAAAGGATGCGGAATGCAAGGGAAATCGCTGGTCATGTTGCTGGTCGTTCTATACGCCAGCGCGTTTTTGGCGGGGTTCAACGAGAACCTGGTGAACATGGCGCTCATGTCCATCATGGGCGAGTACGGCGTCGATTCGGTTGCGGCGCAATGGCTGGTCACGGGCTATATGATCGTGGCGACCATCGTGGTCATGTGCATGGCGTTCATGTACCGCCGCTTCAAGCTGCGTCCCCTGTACTTCGCCGCTGCGGCGTTCACGCTGATCGGCTCGGTCATGGGGTTGTTCGCTACAAGCTTCGAGCTGCTCATGGCGGCGCGCTTGGTGCAGGCGGCGGGCTCGGGCATCTTCATCCCGGTCATGATGAACACGGTGCTGGTGGTTGCGCCGAAGCACAAGCTGGGGACGTTCCTTGCCATCGGCGGCTGCGTGATCACGTTCGGCCCCGCCCTTGCTCCGACGGTGTGCGGCGCGCTGGTCACCTCGTTCGGCTGGCATAGCGTGTTCGCGGTGCCCCTTGCCGCCATGGCAGTGCTTGCCCTGGTGGCGTTGCTCGTCGTCAAGAACATGGGCTTCTCCCCTGCTCACCTGGACATTCCGTCTACGGTGCTCTCGGCGGCGTTCCTCTGCGCGCTGAGCCTGGGGCTCGTGGAGCTGACCATCGATGTTCCGCTTGCAGTCGGGTCGCTTGCGGCGGCGGCGGTCACGGCGGTGCTGTTCGTGCTGCGCCAGCTGCGCTGCGAGTATCCGCTCATCGACTTGACGCCCATGAAAAGCCGCGCGTTCTGGCCGTCGGTGGTGCTGACCACCATCGCCATGATGGGCAGCTTCAGCATGAGCGTGCTGCTGCCGCTGTACCTGGAGGGCGGCACGGGCCTGACTGCGTTCGCGGCCGGCCTGCTGATGCTGGTCCCGGTGCTGGCGAACGCGGGCACTACGCTTCTGGGCGGCCGCATCATGGATGCCCGCGGCGAGTGGCCGCTGCTCCCGGCAGGTTTCGCGGCGATCGCCGCGGGTTTCGCCCTGATGGCAGCGCTGGCGCCCACGTTGTCGCTGCCGGCTGCGTTCGTTGCGGCGTTGCTGATCATGGGCGGCACCGGCTTCATCTTCTCGCCCTCGCAGACGGCGGGCCTGCGTACCCTGCCTCAGGAAATGAACCCGTTCGGGGTCGCCATCTCCACCACGTTCGTGCAGATCGCGGCCTGTATCGGCCCTTCGCTGTACACGGGCATCATGTCCACTGCCCAGGCGGGAGCCCTGGCGGCCGGTGCGGACGCGGCGCTTGCGACCGCGCAAGGCTTCTCGATCGCCATGGTGGTGGCCGCGTGCATCGCCGCGGCAGGTTGTGCACTCGCGCTGGTTTATTCGCGTGCTGCGGTGAAACGCGATGCGAAACGCGCACGAAGCATGTAAAATAGACGTAAGCGAATCTGCGGCGCGCCTTCACGGGCGCGCCGCTTTAGCGTTAACACACGAAGAGAAACGAGCGCAACCCATGGCTATCACCGGCAAGCAGGTCCGTCAGCTGCGCAGCATGGCGAACAACTTGAAGCCCACCGTCATCGTCGGCAAGGAAGGCGTCACCGCCAACATCCTCAAGCAGGTCAACGAGGGCCTTGAGGCCCACGAGCTCATCAAGGTCAGCGTGCTGTGCGAAACGGGCAGCCAGGCCGCCGAGGCCGGTCGCGAGATCGCCGATCAGGCCGAGGCCGAGCTGGTGCAGGTCATCGGCAAGCGCGTGGTGCTCTACCGCGAGACCACCCGCGACGACATCGAGAAGATCCAGCTGGTCAAGTAAGCAGGCGAGCCAGCAAGCGAGCATCATTGCGTAGCTTAAGGCTGCGTGAAGCAGATCGGGCCCCGGCAAACGCCGGGACCCGATTGCGTTTAGGGGGGATGTGTGGCGCGGTTGCGCTGCGTCGGCTTGACTCCCGGTTCTGGGCGGTTTTCCGCCGCACACCCCCTCTCAAGTTCCGCGCCCTTCAATTTCTGGGTGTTTTACAGAAAAAAGCCCGGCTCACCTAGCTCGAACTCCCGTCTGGTCTTCGCGGATAGCCCTAGAGTCTAGAATTCGGCGATCGCTTCCACAAGAACCGTCGAACCCTCCATTCCTGCTGGCCACGCCTCGAAAGCTGCACGTGTACCATTTTGCGAAACAGGCGTGCTGCCTGTTGGGGAGTATGGGACCCATCCCCAATTTGGCTCTAATCTGCTGTAGGTATCAAATTGATTTTGAATTACACGTGTTCCAGTAAGGCCTGCATATACCGCATGGGTCCTTGCTCCTGTCACCAGAAGCGAATCGCTTCTGGTGATTCTTGCAGTTGCATAATAAATTTTGAAATTACTGCTTGCTGCTGCGGACCCCCTGTCGAACCCGTACTCAATCTCAACTTCCAGTCGTACGAGCGGATCGTCGTAGCTTGCGCCCATAGAAAGTGGAGCGACGGTCGATGAATTGGGCTTCACTAAGCCGATTTCGTAAGAAGCGCGAATTCGATCGTTGCTCTTTTCGATAGATTCCCCCAGTTCAATAATGGAATACTCGGGAGAATAGTTCTGAAACTGGTTTGCCGCAGGGATGGCGTTTCCGTTGCTGTCAATTGTGGAAAGGGAGAACGAAAACCGAGGCTCGTTGTTTGTTGCTTCGGTGGTGTCGGCAATGGCGAAACTGGGAGTTACCAGGCCGATTCCAGCTGCTGTTGCCCCTAAGAGAAAAGCCCGTCTTGAAAGATTAGTTTGCATATCAAGCTCCTATTCCTGAAGACCGTCTGCGCTATTCGCAGTCACAGGCTTTATGCCGTGGTTATCGAAAATGTTTCAAATATTTGAAACATTTTCTTAAGTTGAAGCATAGGGAGTTTGAAGAACGCGTTTATACCGTGCGTTTTTGCACGATGAAGCGGGGGCCGTGGTATGCGTCTTTGGATTCCTCGGGGTCTTCCTCGTGATTGAGCGCGGCGATGTACGCATCGGTAGGGGCAATGCGATAGTAATAGGAGGTTGAGGAGTTGCTGCCTTCAAATGTGATTGCGAGCTCAGAGTTTGCAAACTCCTGAAAGGCGCATGCACTGTCGAGAGACAAGGAATCGGTGATAACGTTGCAATATAGGAAAAACCCTTCTGCGGCTTTCTCTGCCGTGATAGTGACGGAATCCCCCCATGCGCCCGGTGTACTGCCGATTTGGATATTGTTGTTTGTGGATTCGTATGTGACCCATTCGCAGTATTCGTTTGGCTGAGCCGTTGCATTCAGACAGAGAACGTGATTTGCGTTGGTTTCGTCATAAAAGCCCCTTTCCAGGGAAAGGACACCGGAATCAAGGAACTTGCTATCGCCTTCGCTTCTTGCGTTTGCGTAAAAGGCGAGTTCGCCGTCTGCGTTTTGTTGTGGTGTGCACGCAGCCATTGTGAATAAGAAGCATATGCCAAACGCGAGGGAAAAAATCGTTGTCGTAAGACGCGGATGTTGTTTCATAAAAATCACCTCCTTGTCTGCTTTACGCGTACGAGGGTTGAAATGTTTCGATAGACACAGGTCTCATACTTGTTTGAAAGGTTAGCTTATGCGGGGAGAATATGAGGTGTGATACGGCCGAGGATATACGAAAGGCAATCGAATCTTATGGGGATAGCGTTTGGCGGCTTGCTCTTGCGATGACTCGTTCGCATCATTTGGCGGACGATGTGTTTCAGGAAACGTTCATGAAGCTGTGCTCCTCGCAAAGGAATTTTGACAGTAACGAGCATTTAAAGAACTGGCTGCTCAAAGTAGCAGGAAATCAGTGCAGGAGCATGTTTCGAAGCAGGCGGTTAAGGGGCGAGGTGTCGCTTGATTTGCGCTGCCATGATGCGGCGGTTCTTGATGATGGTTTTGACGGTATCGAGGTATCCGATTGCCTCAATAAAGCACTCGCGGTTTTAAATGCAGCCGAACGCGAGGTTGTGTATTTGCGCGTGGTCGAAGACATGACGACGAAGGAAATTGCGAAGGCGCTGGGATGCCCCCATGCAACGGTAAGGACTCGTCTGCGACGTGCGCGAAATAAGGTCATCGAGCAATACAGGGAAGGGGGTTGCGGTGAAGACTGATCAGCAAAACAAGTGCGCGGATGATGATGTGTTGTATGGTGCGTTTTGCGCAGATTTGCGAGATGGTTTTGCAGGCAAGACGGCGCCCGCGGATGTCGTCGAAAGGATGACGAGACGCGTTTCGCTGAAGGAGGAGACAGCGACTGCGTCTAATGCCGCTGCGGGTAAGCGAGCGGGTCAGAAGTCTGCTTTTGTCGTGACAGCAGTAGGGGTTGCAGCTTGTCTGGCTTTGCTGACTTGCTTCGTGCCGCTTCGGTTGCCGTCAGCAAATGCCGATGTGGTGGTGAACGAATGCCGCTCCATTCCTCGAGATGCCATGGCGTTTACTGGATATTACCAGGTAGGAGACTCGGTGCGCGTCCAGTTTGAAGCTAACTTCGAATGGAGGGAGCCGGGGGTTTCCTCGGTTACTTATAGCGTAACGGCTGATGGGGTTTCGATTTGGCTTGCTGACGAAACATTTTCGCGAGGCAGTGGCACCATGGAGGGCGATGGCAAGCAAGCAACGGCTTACTATTCTTACACGGAAGATGGCTCCGCTTTTGCTCGTTGCCTGATAACGGTTGACTTAGGTTTGGCTGGCGAAGTGGAGCGAAGTCATATCGAGCAAGCGGCTCGTGACGCCCTAGCGGGTGTCGAGGTTAATGCGAGCGCTCAATTGGACAGCGGTGAAAAGAAGGACGCTAGCTGCGAGATTCTTTAGTGCGTTCTGCCCTATATAGACGTTGTTGGGATGCGTCGCTGCCTACTTCAGGCACCTGCACAGCCATTGGTTGCCGGTGTTGGCGGCGTGGGGGCAGCCGATGCAGGCGGGCGCATCGCAGAGTTGCGCGCTCTCGGGCGCGCCACAGAAATCCCGCAGGTCAAGCGCGGGGTTGGCGATTTCGGGCTGCGCTCCAGCGGTGACGCCTTCCGCCGCCGCCGTTTCCGCTCCTGCCGCATCTGCCAGCTGCATCGCGCGCACCACCATGCTGGCGAACTGGCGCATGCCCAGATTCGTGGGGTGCGTGCCCTCGAGTGAGTCGTAGTCGCGACCGAACGCTCGCACGTCGGCTACGCGGCAGCCTTCTGCTGCGGCCGCATCGCGGATGGCGGCATTGTATTCGTCCAGGTGGTGACCGCGCAGACGGTAGCAGAACTCGGGATGATCGACGCCGTGCGTGCGCCCAGGCAGCAGCGTTATGCAATACACCGCGGCTTCAGGGGCGGCCGCACGGATGTTGCGCAACATGGTTCGGTACGCCGCGCCGAAACGCTCCGCGGCGTCGGCGGGCGCGGCGCCGGCTATCTGCTCGGGAACGGTTGCCGGGTCGATGCAGCGCGGCATGGCGTGGCTGCGGCCAGCGGCCTGCGCCTCGGCGCCGCCCCAGCCGTAGTCGTTGATGCCGATGAACACGAGCACCGCATCCGGTGCCTGGCCGTCGGGTCCCAGCAGGGCGGCTGCGCGTTCGGGGCTGCTGGCGGCGGGGAAGCCCGCGCCCTCGACCATGCTGCCTGACCAGGCGCTATCGGCAAGCACGGTTCCGCCGAGCCCACGCACCGCGTGCGACCACCACGTGTCCTCGGGGCGCAGCACTCCGGATCGCTCCAAGCGCTCGTCGTTGTAGAACAGCGTGTAGCCATCGGGCACGCACCCCTCGAAGGTGCTGATGGAATCGCCCATGATGGAGAACGTTTTCGCGGGCATGCCCGACCGCCTTCCTTACGTCATTTGCAATCGCGTCCCGGCGTCGCGCGTCGGGGCTGTTTTTGTCCGGTAGCACATGGTAGCAAAACCTCGCGAGGCTCTGTTGACAGTCTATGTAGGCTCGCATTGCGGAACGCCGAAGCATCCATTTTGCCGGCTCTGCGAGGTCGGCGAATCTGCTGTAATAGCCGCGCCGGATCGTTTCACCAGCTCGTTCAGTCTTCCATTGCTTTCCTTGCCGCCGCGTCTTTGTCTGATGTCTCAGGCGGCAAAGCCCCAAACAACCGCAATAACTCCGCCGCAGCTTACGTTTCCGTCCGCACGCCCTTCTTCCCCGGCCTTTCGGCTCCGCGCCCGCAAACCCTTCTTTCCAAGCTCGTCAGTCTCCTTCCCGCGCTGCCTTCGCCATCAGGATAACCCCAGGTGAACCGCATAAAAACTTGTGTGCAACCAGTGAATGCCGCAGATTGTCCCCTTGACGTTGTACATTAAACGTTGTACAATAATACGAACCACGCACTCACACAAGTTGCGCCGGCGGAGCCCGGCGCAACGCTGGTAATCGCTGCGGGGGGCAACGGCCGGCTGATCGGCCGTCCGCCCGTTTCCCCGTGCTGCGAAGCGGGACGATCGGAGGTTGCAATGGGCGAGGCAATGGTCACCGGCCGCATGGCACCCGGCAAGAAGCGTCGCGGCGGCCTTGTGCTGCAGCGGGAGGGCCTCACGGCCTCTCAAGCAATCAACCGCATGTACGACAAGCTCATCGAGAACGGCGACGCGTCGTTTCTCACGGGCATCGTGGCGGCGGAGGATGAAGCGGCCTGGGATAACGCCGTGGAGTTCGTCGATTCCCTCTCCGAACCCGTATCCGACGGCGCATCCGATGCCGACGATGAAACGTCCTCGGCGCTGGTCGACAGCGCTTTCGAGCACGGCGACCTGCCGGCCGACGGCCCGGACCTTGCGGCCATCGCCCGCGCCGCGCGATTCTCCTCGCGGGGGGTGATCTAGCATGCCTCAAGCCCGTGTCCTGCTTGGTACCGAAGTCGTCATGGACTTCATGAACGAGCGCCAACCGTTCTACCGGCAAACGCGCATGCTCATGGTGGCCGGCCGCGTGGGCGAGTTCGACCTGTGGGTAACCGCCCCTCAGGTGGTCGACCTCGTCTATCTGCTCTCCGAAGGCGGCAAGCCCGATCTGCTGCCGCGCGCCATGGAGCGCATCCGCGGCCTGCGCACCTTCGTGCAGGTGGCGGATCTCACCGCGGCCAACGTCGACCGCATGCTGGCCTCGTCGGGGCACAACCCCGAAGGCCAGCTCATGGTCAACGCCGCCATCGATCTGCGGGCGGACTTCCTGCTCACGCATGACCCGGACGGTCTTGAAAATGGCCTGGTCAAGGTCACGGACGTGCCGGGCATGTTCGAATGGCTGTGCGAGAACCGCGATCTGGACTACACGCAAATCGAGATTTAGCGAAGCCTTCCCGCTGTCACCTTCCTGTCACTTGACACTCCCAAGCGCCAGACTACAATCGAAATTAGCACTCAAGCTGTGAGACTGCTAACGCGCCCCGCATCTGCGGGGCGTTTCATTCGCCGGGGCATGCACGGCCCGGCGCCCCGCCTGTGGGCGGGCGCCGCAAGCCTGCGTTTCACCAGGTGGACGAAACGTCCTCGCGCCGCGCGGCCGGTCCCGCAGCATCGAAGCACGAACGGAAAGGAAGCGCCGCACATGCGCAAGTTCAAGACAGAGAGCAAGAAGCTGCTCGACCTGATGATCAACTCCATCTACACCAACCGTGAGATCTTCCTGCGCGAGCTCATCTCCAACGCGTCGGACGCCGTCGACAAGCTGTACTTCAAAAGCCTCACCGACTCCAGCATCCAGCTGACGAAGGACCAGCTCGGCATCGACGTCGCCTTCGACAAGGACGCCCGCACCATCACCGTGTCCGACAACGGCATCGGCATGACGCAGGAGGACCTGGACCGCAACCTGGGCACCATCGCCCATTCCGATTCCATGGCCTTCAAGCAGGAGAACGCCGAGCAGCAAGGCGATGACGTCGATATCATCGGCCAGTTCGGCGTGGGCTTCTACAGCGCGTTCATGGTGGCGAAGTCCGTGCGCGTGGTGTCGAAGGCCTACGGCAGCGACCAGGCCTGGGCCTGGGAATCCAACGGCGTCGAGGGCTACACCATCGAGGAGGCCCAGCGCGAGGGCAACGGCACCGACATCATCCTGACCCTCAAGGACAACACCGACGAGGAGAACTTCGACCAGTTCCTCAGCGAGTACGGCCTGAAGGACCTCATCAAGCGTTACAGCAACTACGTGCGCTACCCCGTGCGCATGGAGGTTTCGAAGTCCCGCCAGAAGCCCAAGCCCGAGGACGCCGGCGACGACTACAAGCCCGAGTACGAGCAGTACACCGAGGTCGAGACCATCAACTCCATGGTGCCGATCTGGAAGCGCAGCAAGTCCGACGTACAACAAGAAGAGTACAACGAGTTCTACAAGCAGACCTTCCACGACTTCGCCGACCCGGCCGCCACGTTCTCCATCCACGCCGAGGGCGCGCTGTCCTACGACGCGCTGCTGTTCATCCCCGGCCGCGCACCGTACGACCTGTACAGCAAGGACTACAAGAAGGGCCTGGAGCTGTACAGCTCCAACGTGCTGATCATGGAGAAGTGCGAGGACCTGCTGCCCGACCACTACAACTTCGTCCGCGGCGTCGTGGACAGCCAGGACCTCACGCTCAATATCTCGCGTGAGACGCTGCAGCAGAACAACCAGCTGCACGCCATCGCCCGCAAGGTGGAGAAGAAGGTCACCAGCGAGCTGAAGAAGATGCTGAAGAACGATCGCGCCGCTTATGAGAAGTTCTTCGAGGACTTCGGCCGAGGCCTGGAGTACGGCATCTACACCAGCTACGGCATGCTCAAAGACGAGCTGGCCGACCTGCTGCTGTTCTACAGCGCCAAGGAGCAGAAGACGGTCACGCTGGCCGAGTACCTCGAGGCCATGCCCGCCGACCAGAAGTCCATCTACTACGCCGCCGGCGACAGCATTGACCGCCTGGCGAAGCTGCCCATCGTGAACACGGTGCTCGGCAAGGGCTACGACGTGCTGCTGTGCACGAAGGACGTCGACGAGTTCTGCTTCCAGGCCATGATGACCTACGGTCCCGAGGCCGAGCAGGACGCCGAGGGCAAGGACATCGAGGGAACCGGCCCCAAGGAGCTCAAGAACGTGGCGTCGGGCGACCTGGACTTCGCCTCCGAGGAGGAGAAGAAGGAGGCCGAGGAAGCCGAGAAGGACAACGAGGCCCTGCTCAACGCCATGAAGGAGCAGCTCGGCGACGCGGTCACGAAGGTGGCCGTGTCCACGCGCCTGACCGATGCGCCGTCCGCCGTCACCACCGAAGGCCCCGTGTCGCTTGAGATGGAGCGCCTCATGTCGCAGATGCCCGACGGCATGGGCGAGGTGAAATCGCAGCGCGTGCTCGAGCTGAACGCGAAGCACCCGGTGTTCCAGGTGCTCAAGGACGCCCAGTCCGCCGGCGACGCCGAGAAGGTGAAGCTCTACACCGAGATCCTGTACGACCAGGCGCTCATCGTCGAGGGCATGCCCATCGCCGACCCGGTCTCCTACGCGAACGCGGTCACGAAGCTGATGGCGTAAGCGGCAGCTTGCAGCACGCGGCACGCTGCCCGGGAGCGCCTGCGCAACCCGGCGGCCTGCGGGCCCGCCATCCCGAGCGGCATGCCCGCGCCCGGCACGCGGCCCCGGCCGCCCGTCACCTGCCGAAGCCCATTCCGAATGTGAAGCCTGCCGGCCCTCAACAGGGCCGGCAGGCTTTTTGTATTATGATGTTCACGCTATGCAGAAGAGCATCCACGACATATTGCAGATGATCGAAACGCCGCTTATCAGCTTCACGGTGGTGGTGCTGAGCTGCGTGTGCTTCCTGCTGTCGCTGTGGGTCATCATGATCTTGGTCAGGCTCGTGGTGGGATGAGCTCGCAACGGCATATTTCGCGCGCCGGGCGGCGGGGTTAGGCACCGCTATGTGGCAGCGCTTCACATGGTATGACGTCAGGGTTATCGGCCATTACCTGGGCATGCTGGTGCTTTTCTCGTCCGTGGCGCTTATCGTGCCGCTGGTCACCGCCATCGTGTTCCGCGAATGGATCCCTGCAAGCCATTACCTTCTTTCCATAGGGCTATCGCTCATCGTCGGCTCGGCGTTGCGCTTCCTGCGCATCGAACCCGGGCGCCTAAACCGCCAACAGGCGTTGGTGGTCACGGGTCTGGCGTGGGTGGTCCTGGCGTTCATGGCCGCCATCCCGCTGTATCTTTCGGGTCATTACAACACGTTTCTCGATGCCATGTTCGACAGCGTCTCCGGCATCACCACCACGGGCGTCGGCATCATCTCCGACCTTGACCACCTTTCCTGTGCCGATAGCATGTGGCGCTTTGTCACGATCTTGCTTGGTGGCTTGGGCCTGGTAGTGGTGGCGTTGTCGTTCGGTCTGTTCGGCAAGCGCTCGGGCGCCAGCCTATATATGTCCGAGGGCCGCAGCGAGCACGTGGTCCCCAACATCGTGCAAACCGCCCAGTTCATCGCAAAGCTGTCGCTGGGCTTCATCTGCGTGGGAACCGCCGTGTTGGCCGTCATGTGCGCGTTCGCCGGCATGGAGGCGTCGCGCGCGTTTCTCAACGGCCTATGGTTGGCCATCTCCAGCTTCTGCACCGGCGGCTTCGCGCCCATGAGCACGTCCATCCTGTACTACCATTCGTTCCCCATCGAAATGGTGCTCATGCTCCTCATGATCATCGGATCGGTGAACTTCGTGCTGCATGCCGAGCTGTGGAAGGGGCACCTGAACGTGTACTTCCGCGACATGGAGATCCGCACCATGTTCATCTGGATCGCCGTGATGACCTTGGTGTTCGCCGCGTCGGTCTCGGCAAGCTCTGATTTCTCGAACCTGGCCACCATGATGCGCCGCGGCGTGTTCATGATCGTATCGGCGTTCTCCACCACGGGCCTCCAAAACGTCACCACCAACCAGTTGACCACGTCGCTGACCTCGGGTGCGTTCCTGGTCATCGCCGCGCTCATGTGCGTGGGCGGCGGCGCCGGATCAACGTCGGGCGGTATCAAGTTCAGCCGCATGGGCCTGATCATCAAGTCGCTCGTGGCCACGGTGAAGGAGACGCTGGCGCCCGACTCGGCGCGCGTGGTGGTGTCGTACTACCACCTGGGAAGGCGTATCCTGTCGCCTGAAGTTGTCAAGCAGGCCATGACCGTGTTCGTGCTGTACGTGGTCACCTACGCCGTGGGCGCGCTCGTGGGCATCGCGCACGGCTACGACGCCACGCAGTCCATCTTCGAATCGGTGGCCATGGCCTCCAACGGCGGCATCTCGTCGGGCGTATGCTCCCAGGGCATGCCCGCGTCGCTCGAGCTGTTCTACATGCTGGAGATGTGGGCCGGCCGTCTGGAGTTTCTCACGTTGATCGCGCTCATCGTCGAGGTTGTGGTGACGCTCGACCCTCGCAGAGTGGTGAAGAGCAGGCTGGTGAGGCGCTCATGATGCGGAAAGGAATGGCCGCCGCGGCGTTGGCCTTTGCGCTGATGCTCCCCGCGTTCGCGTGCCCGCAGGCAGCCTTCGCCGACGAGCCAGCTGAAGGCGACAATACCGTCAACGTCACGCAGCTGCCCGACAGCTCGTTCATCTACGACACGTCCATCACGGACCTGAGCACTGCCGACACCTATTACGACAAGCAGACGGTGCAGGTCACCGGCGAGGTGGTGGGCGATCGCATCACCGCCGGCGACGGCCGCCATTGCTGGCTGCAGCTGGCATCGCCCTCCGATTCGTCCACGGTGTCCGTTTACCTTACCAACGAGTCCGCCGACAAGGTGGACACGTACGGCGCCTATGGCCGCAAGGGCACCACGCTGCAGGTGCGCGGCACGTTCAACCTGGCGTGCCCCGACCACGACGGCGCATCCGATCTGCATGCGCAGGTGGTGACGGTCACGGAGAAGGGCAAGGCCACCCCCGACGAGTTCGACATCAACGCGTTCATCCCGGGCATGGTGACCGTCATGATCGGCCTGGCCATGATGGTGGTGTTCTATCTGCTGCGCGAACGCCAGCGATAAGGCTACAAGGAGGAAAGCTTGCAGAGAGCGCAGGTTGTGAAACTTGACCGCGGGTATCCGCTCGTGCGATGCGAGGATGGGCGCCTTGTGCGCTGCGAACATGCAACAGCCCTGGTCAAGGGCGAGGAGGTCCGTGCCGTCATCGGCGATTTCGTCGAGGTGAACGCGCCGGAGGGCCACGACAAGGGCATCATCGAGTCCATCTGCCCGCGCGAACGCGCCTTCGTGCGCAAGGATCCCACCGAGCGCGCCGTCCCCCAGGTGCTGGCGGCGAACTTCGACCGCGTCATCTTGGCCCAGCCGCTGGTCGAGGTGAACCTGCGCCGTCTGGAGCGCGAGCTGGTGCTGGCGTACGAGACCGGCGCCGCCGTCACGGTGGTGCTCACGAAGGCCGACCTTGCCGAGAGCGAGGAGCAGGTGGAGCAGGTGGCCGATCGCGTCCGCGCGCTGGCGGGCCCCGACGTGCGCACGCTGGTGGTGTCGGACGGCAACGCGGAAAGCGTGGAGGCCGTGCGCGCCCTCATGGCCTCCGGTACCACCACGGTGCTGGTGGGGAAGTCGGGCGTGGGGAAGTCCAGCCTGGTCAACATGCTCGTTGGCGAAGAGGTGCAGGAAACGGGCACGGTGCGCGAGGGCGACGGCAAGGGTCGCCACACCACGGTCAGCCGCGAGATGGTGGCCATCCCCGGCGGCGGGTACGTGGTGGACATGCCCGGCGTGCGCGGCCTGGGGCTGTGGGACACCGACGCGGGCATCGGCGCGGCGTTCGCCGACATCGAGCAGGCGGCGCAGCAGTGCCGTTTCCGCGACTGCAAGCATGAGAACGAACCGGGTTGCGCCGTGCGCGCCGCCGTCGAATCCGGCGAGATAGCACCTGAGCGTTTCGCCAGCTATCAGGCGCTCAAGCAGGAGACGGCCACGTTGCGCGATCGCCGCGAGGAGGCCCGCCGCATGCGCGGCGAGAAGGCCAGCGACAAGAAGCGCGGCGGCCAGGGCGGGCGTCCCGGCCGCGGTAAGCGCCGCCGCTAGCGTCCGCGGGCGCTAGCGGGGCGGGCGTCCCGGCCGCGAAGGACGTCCGCGTCGCGATGCGCGATCACCGTGGCAAGCGCCGCCGCTAGCACCTGCGACGTCCATGGCGTCTCCATCCGATTGCCGGGCCGTTTCGCGTTCGCTTGCCAAACACGTTACAATATAAGGGTTAACCGAAAGCAACGCGCACGTCGGCGTGCGGCTGCTGCGCCCGGTCCACGGCCGTGGCTCGGCAACCCGCATTCGGCGTAAACGGACCCGAAACAAAGGACGTGCATGAATCCGGTCATCGTAATCCCGACGTTCGTGTCGCCGCGCCGCCGAAAGGATTCCGGCAGCGTGATCGCCACGTACGACCACACCACCCCGCTGAGCAATCCCGGCGAGCTGCCGCGTCTGCTCACGTCTTTGCAGAAGGTTCGCGGCATCGGGCAGATCATCGTGCTGGTCGCCGCCGAGCCCGCCATCTCCGACCAAGCCGCAGAGAAGGTGCAGGACATCGTCTCGCGCTTCCCCAGCCTCAACATCGCCATCATCGGCGCCGACGAGTGCAACCTGGTGCAGCAGCGCATGGAGCAGCTGGGCCTGGGCAAGCTGTCGAAGGAGATCGGCCTTGTCGGCTACGGCGCCATCCGCAACCTGGGCCTGGTGCTCGCCAACGTCATGGGCTTCGACTCCATCGTGTTCCTTGACGACGACGAGGTCATCGACGACGCCGACTTTCTGCAGAAGGGCGTCTACGGTCTGGGCAAGCTCACGCGCAAGGGCGTGCCTATCTTGGCGAAGACCGGCTTCTACCTGAACTCCGAGGGCTCGTACCTGTCGAAAAGCCAGGATAAGTGGTACAACCGCTTCTGGCAGCAGGGTAAAGCCTTCAATAAGTGGATCACGAAGGCCATGCGCGGCCCGCGCCTGTCGCGCAGCAACCACGTGTGCGGCGGCTGTCTGGCAATTCACAAGGAGGCGTTCAAACGCCTTTCGTTCGACCCGTGGGTCGCTCGCGGCGAGGACCTGGACTACATGTTGAACCTGCGCATGTACGGCAGCGACATCTGGTTCGACAACCAGTGGAGCCTGCGCCATCTGCCGCCGGCGTCCACCAGCGAGGGCACGCGCTTCCGCCAGGATATCTACCGCTGGCTCTACGAATATCGCAAGATGGAGTACAGCCGCACGCAGATCGACTTGATGCAGGTCAAGCCGCAATCCCTCGAGCCCTACCCGGGCCCGTTCCTGGAGTCGGGCATCACGAAGCGCATCCGCATCACGGCCATCCTGCGCAGCCTTGCCCGCAAGGACAAGAAGGCGTACCGTCAGGCCGCCAAGGCCGCGCGCACCGAGGCCGTCATGTACGCGCAGCGCAACTGCTCGAAGTACTTCGAGTTCCAGTTCGTATGGCCCGAGCTCATGGCCCGTATGGACAGCGACCAGATCCTGCACACGGCCATCGTGCAGTCCGTGGCGCGTCGTCAAGCGGCGGCGAACATGGCGGCGGCGTTCCCCGTGGCGGGAGCCGGTGCGGGCGTCGATCCGGGCGTGACTAGCGAGATCCGCCTGAACATAGCCGAATAAGGAAGGCGGCGCGGCGCAATGGACGTGTTCGCTGCCTTCATCGCGCCCGCCTTGGCGGGCGTGTTCGTCGGCGTGATGTCGGGGCTTCTCGGCGTGGGTGGCGGCACCATCATGGTGCCCATCTTCCGCCTGGCGTTCGGCATGAGCCCGCTTGCCAGCACGGCGACCAGCCTGTTCGCCATCATTCCCACGTCCATCTCGGGCGTGGTCGCGCATGCCCGTGCGAAAACCTGCGTGCCCAAGCTCGGCCTGGCGCTCGGCGTGGGCGGCGCGGTCATGTCGCCGCTCGGCGTGTGGCTGGCAAGCGTCTCGCCCGGCTGGCTGGTCATCTGTGTGGCAGCGATAGTCATCGGGTTCAGCGCGTTCAAGATGTTCAAGAAGGCCGTGAAGTGCGCGCCCGCGCCCCGCGCGGGCGCCGCTTCCGCCCATTCCGCAAGTCCGAAACCCGTTCCCGACCAGCCGCATCTCTCCCGCAAGCAGTACCTCCAGGGCGCGTGCATCGGCCTGATTGCCGGCCTGGCCTCGGGCTACGTGGGCGTGGGCGGCGGCTTCATCATGGTGCCGCTTATGCTGGCCGTTTTGGACATCCCCATGAGCCTGGCCTCGGGAACGTCGCTCATCGCCATCATGATCTTGGCCATTCCCGGCGTCATCGAGCAGGGCCTGCTCGGCAACATCGAATACCTGGCGGGCATCGCCATCGTGGTGGGCAGCATCCCCGGCGCCCTGGTGGGCGCGCGGCTGGTGCGCGTGGTGCCCGAGCGGCAGCTGCGGTTCATCTTCGGCGGCTTTCTGCTGGTGGCGGCCGTCATGCTCATGCTCAACGAATTCGGTATACTGGGCTGACGCCGCACGCGGGCCTTTTCAGCTTGCCCGTCGTGCCCGATAAGGAAGGAGTCGGCGCATGAACGTCGATATGGAGGACAACCGCGCAAGGCTTCCGCGCTACTTCACGCTCGAGATGCTCATGTCGGTGATGGTGGCGCTATCGGGCCTTGTGCTCATCTGGAACCTGGTATCGCCCGTCGTCAGCGTGTTGGCGCTGTTCATCGCGGGCATGGTGTTCACTCTGTCCATCACCGTGCTCATCCGCCTGCTCATGGACCCCGACTCCGTGCGCGCTCGCCAATCCAGCAACGTGCTGCAGCTGGCAAGCCAAACCCTTGAGGCCATGGGCGAGGAAGGCCTGGACAGCAAATCAGCCCAGCGCATCTGCAGCCTGCTTTTGCCCTCCACCGCGGCCATCGCCGTGGCGATTACCGACGATCGCTTCATCTTGGGTTACGCCGGCTACGAGGAATCGCACAACCTTTCCGGCAGCGTCATCCGCACGCATGCCACGTACTCCACGCTGGCGGACGGCAAGACGCGCGTGCTGTTCACCCCTGAGGAGATCGGCTTCCCCAAGGGCACCCATGGCATCAACGCCGCCATCATCGTGCCGTTGACCGTGGGCAAGGATGTGAAGGGCACCCTGAAGTTCTACTACCGCCGTGCCAACCACATCAGCGAAACCCAGAAATCCATCGCCACCGGCTTCGGCCAGCTGTTGTCCACGCAGATGGCGGCATCGGCGCTCGAGGAGCAGACGGCCCTGGCCACCAAGATGGAGCTCAAGATGCTCCAAAGCCAGATCAACCCGCACTTCCTGTTCAACACCATCAACACCATCGCATCGTTCACGCGCACCGACCCCGTACGTGCCCGCACGTTGCTGCGCGAGTTCGCGAAGTTCTACCGCAGCACGCTTGAGGATTCCGGCGACCTGATCGAGTTCCGTCGCGAGCTCGAGCAGACGCAGCGCTACTTCATGTTCGAGCTGGCGCGTTTCGGCGAGGACCGCTTGGAGCTGATCTGCAACGTGGAGCCCGAGGTCGAGGACATGATGGTACCGCCGTTCTTGATCCAGCCCCTGGTGGAGAACGCGGTGCGCCACGCCATGCCCTCCGAGGGCAAGCTGGCCATCCGCGTGGAGGGCGTGCGCCAGGGCGACGACGTCATCATCTCCGTCATCGACGACGGCAACGGCATGACTCAGGAGGCTTGCAACAACATCCTTCATCCCGGTTCCACGACGGGTTGCGGCATAGCCGTGGGCAACGTGCACGACCGCATCTGCGGGTATTTCGGCGCGGGCACGCATTTGGAAGTGGAAAGCGAGCTGGGTCAGGGCACCACAGTGCGCCTGGTTTTGGTTGAAGGCGCTCTGAGACAGTATTAGGAAACGAAAACGGGCCCCGCGGATGCGGGGCCGTTGATTGCGAATGGTGCCCGAGGCGAGAGTCGAACTCGCACGTCTTTCGACAACGGTTTTTGAGACCGCCGCGTCTGCCATTCCGCCACTCGGGCATTGAGCTTTACCATTGTACCGGATGATTCTGGTCCGCACAACAGGAAATGGAGATGACTTCATGGTTGAGAACGCATCATTAACGGCTATGCCGTCGGACGAGCTGCTCGAGCAGTGCATCGATCGTTACCTTGACGAGCATTGGGAGGATATCGTCGCCGATATCGATAGGCTTGTGCGCATCCCCAGCTTCGAGGACCTTGGCGCAGCGGCCGAGGGCGCGCCGTACGGTCCCGGCCCGCGCAAGGCGCTCAACGCCGCGCTCGCCATGGCGAACGACATGGGCTTCGAGGTTCACGACGACGCCGGCCACGTCGGCTACGCCGATCTTGTCGGAGCCTCCGAAGAGCAGCTGGGCATCATCGGCCACATCGACGTGGTGCCGGCGGGCCCGGGCTGGCATTTCGAGCCGTACCAGGTCACGCGCAAGGACGGCTATTTGCTGGGCCGCGGCGTCATCGATGACAAGGGCCCGAGCGTGGTGGCGCTGCACGCTATGAACCTGTGGCGCCGCATGCGGCTCGACGGCCTGGCGCCGCAGCTTCCCTACACGCTGCGCTTCATCTTCGGCGTGAACGAGGAAACGCGCATGGACGACGTACATTACTACCGTGCGCATCACGCCGACCCGACGTTCCTGTTCACCCCCGATGCCGAGTTCCCCGTGTGCTACGGCGAGAAGGGCATCTACCACAGCCTTATGACCAGCGCTGATGTGGCCGTCGAGCAGCGTATGGTGGTTTCGTTCGAAGGCGGCACGGCGGTGAACGCGGTGCCAGGGCATGCGCAGGCCGTGGTGCGCGCGGGGGTGTGCGAGCTCCTGGCGGCGCAGGGCATCGAGGTGGAGCTGCTCGACGAGCGCGAAGCCGCGGCGGCCTTGGAAGCTGCCGGCACGCAGACTGACGCGGCCGGCTGCCGCCTGGCGCGCATCACGGCCGCGGGCCGCAGCGCGCACGCGAACCTGCCGCAGGGCGGCGTGAGCGCCATCGGGATGCTGATCGGTTACTTGCTGGAGAACGGTCTGATCGGCGAAGGGGAGCGCGCCTACTTCCAGACGGTTGCGCGCATCGCGGCGGCAACGGACGGCAGCACGGTCGAACTTGCCTGCTCCGACGCCGATTTCGGCGAGCTCACCATCGTAGCGGGCCATGCTGCCATGCAGGGCGGCCGCTTCACGCAGACCATCGACGTGCGCTACCCCACCACCATCACGGGCGACGAGGTGCACGCGAAGCTGGAGGCGCTGGCGCAGGCAGCGGGCGGCACGTGCGAGAAGACGCGCGACGACGCGCCGTTTTTGCTCGATCCGCAGGGGCCGGCCATCCAGGCGTTGCTGGCCTCGTACAACCAGGCAACGGGCGAGGATGCCGAGCCGTTCACCATGGGCGGCGGCACGTATGCGCGCGAGTTCTCCTGCGCGGCAAGCTTCGGCCCCGAGAAGCCGTGGGAGCAGGCGCCCGAGTGGGTGGGCGGCATGCACGGGCCCGACGAAGGCGTGGGCGAGCAGCTGCTGAAAGAGGCCTTCCGCATCTACGCGCTCACCATCGGCAAACTCATGAAGCTCGACTTGTAGGGTAAGCGCGGTCTTGTCAAGCGTGTGCGCGGAAACCACCGTTTACCGCTGAAACCGACCGTTCAAACCCCTAACTCGACCGTTCGCAGCGCAAATTGTTGGGAAAAACGGTCGGCTTTGCGCAGGGGAGCGCCCTAGCGCATCGCCGTATGCTACACTGCGGGATGAAACGATTCTCAGATTCGCCATCTGATAAAAGGAAAGCAAGGAGGCCCTACTTATGTTGAAAGCGATGATCGTCGACGACGAGGCCCCTGCGCGCTCCGAACTGAAGTTCCTGCTCGACGAACTGGGTCAAACGGAGGTCGTCGCCGAGGCGGCAAGCGTGCGCGAGGCCATCGAGAAGCTGAAGGAATATCCCTGCGACGTCATGTTCCTCGATGTGAACATGCCTGAGGCAACCGGCCTGCAGCTCGCCGAGGCCCTGCAGCACCTGAAGTTCCCGCCTGCGGTGGTGTTCGTCACCGCCTACAGCGAGTTCGCGCTCGACGCCTTCAAGGTCAACGCCATCGATTACCTGGTGAAGCCGGTCGAAACCGACCGCCTGTCCCAGGCTATCACCCGCGTCCGCGAGCATGTGCAGCTGCATGCGCAGGCCCAGAAGTCCGAGCGCATCCCGGTTGAGAAGGCCGGCAAGAAGATTCTCATCAGCATCGACAAGATTCGCTTCGTCATGGCGCGCGATGACTACGCGTACCTGCAAACCGACACGGACCGCTACTTCAGCACCGTCAGCCTGGCGCAGCTGGAGAAGCGCTTGGACGGCCACGGGTTCTTCCGCGTGCATCGCGGTTACCTGGTGAACCTGTCCATGGTCGAGGAGATCGAGCCCGTCGCCGGCGGCACCCTGCTGCTCACGCTCAACGGCGTGGATGAGAAGATCCCCGTCAGCCGCCGCCGCGTCTCCGCCCTGAAGAAGGCCCTCGGCCTGTAAGGTACAGCTGGCTGGGCTCGGGAATATGAGCAAGTATCAGGCCGGTGCCGAAAGGCGCCGGCCTTTTTGCCATCAGATACGGAAGGCGCTTGGCTGCTCGGTACGTGCTTGCAGGCTTGCGCGGGGAATCTGCGGGCGAACCTACTGAAGTGACGGGAGCGGGGTGGAGGAGTATGCGCGGAGGAGGTGCGTAAGGTGCGAAGCGGAAAGCCCGCTGCAGCATTTGCTGTGCTGCTCGTCGTATCATTTGCGACTATGAACGCCATGCCTTCCGATACGCTGCTGGCCGCGATGCTGCAGGAAGCAGTGTTGGCGCTGGTCGCACTTGTGGCCGTGAGGTTCGCCGTTCCTGATGTGCTTAAGCGTTGTACGCAAGCCGTGCAACAACGGAACACTGTGCGTTTTGCAGCGATAGCCTTACTCTTGGTGGGTCTTATCGGCGGCGCGATAACGCTTCTGGCCTGGTTGTTTTCCGGTGGTGGCACTATGGCGTGCTTTGCGTCTACTGCGTTGCCGTCGACTGTCGATCTTATGGAAAACCTGCTGCTCTTGTTAGGCATCTGCCTGCTCACCGGTCTGTACGAGGAATCGTTCATGCGCGTGCTGGGCATAGAGGCGTTCGAGCGGGCGCTGGATGCGAAGCGCGCCATTTTGGCATCGGCGGCGTTGTTCGCGCTGCTGCACGTGGGCGCGCCCGACGTATCGGCCGGCCAGCTGGTGCTTTTGCAGGCGGCGTTGAAGTTTGGGCAGGCTCTGCTGTTTGGCGTGATCCTGGGTGCGCTGTATGCGCGAATGCGTCGGCTATGGCCTTGCGCATTCATCCATGCCGGCTTCGATGTTCTGTATATGGTGCCAAACGTGCTCCTAACAGGCATGATGCCCGAAACATATGCATCGGGGGCGGTGGGCGACACCGTGCTGCTTGCGGTGTCGGTCCTTATGCTCTCAGGTATCGTCTTGAAAATTCGCAAAGAAATTGCGTGATAACACTTGCGTGCATACGTCTTAACGTGTAATATACATATCCGCTTTGAGAAATCAGGCACCAATTCGCGGGCGTGGCGGAATTGGCAGACGCGTACGGTTCAGGTCCGT
>OGCM01001591.1_pt1 | contig 26233 bp, 14 predicted proteins | sample 1570151 | NCBI WGS metagenome assembly OGCM01 (sample SAMEA4370582, study PRJEB24528) | human gut metagenome
TGCATCCGCTTTTTTGACGACCTGTGCGCCGTGACCGAGCTGCGCACGATGGAGCAGCGCTACGCTGTGGCCGGGTGCCTTTTGCAGGGCAAGGTCTACAGCGAGATCCGCCGCGAGACCGGTGCATCCAGCGCCACGGTCAGCCGCGTGAACCGTATGCTGAACTACGGCACCGGCAGCGTGGCCGAGAGCGTGCGCGAGGACCTGGCCGCACAGGGCGTCACCGCCGACACAAAGAAATAAGGAGGGTCCCACCATGTCCGTTTCGATTCAGGATTTCGGCAAGTCCACCAGCGGCCAGACCGTTAAGCTGGCGACGCTGAAAAACGATTTTATCGAGGTGCAGCTGCTGAGCTACGCCGCCATTATCCATCGCATCATCGTAAAAGACCGCAAGGGCAATCCCGTGGACGTCGTGCTGGGCTATGACACCGCCGCCGACTATGAGCTGAACACCGACAGCATGGGCGCCGCCGTGGGCCGCTTTGCCAACCGCATTGCGGGCGCGCAGTTCCCGCTGTATGAGGAGATCGTCCATATCACGCCGAACCAGAACGGAAACTGTCTGCACAGCGGCCTGCACGGGTTCAATCACACGATGTTTGACGTGGCGCTGACCCCCGGCGAGACCGACAGCGTGACGATGACGGCCACGAGCCCCGCCGGGACAGACGGCTTTCCCGGCAATTTTGAGCTGACCATCCAGTACAGCCTGGCCAAGAGCGGGCTGGTCATCCGCTACGGGGCGACCACCGACGCGCCCACCGTCTGCAATATGACGAACCACAGCTATTTTAACCTGAACGGCCACGCCAGCGGCAGTGCGCTGGGCCATCGCGTGACAGTGGACGCCGATTTTTACCTCGAGGCCGACGCCGCCAGCATCCCCACCGGGCGCAAGCTGCCGGTCAAGGGCACCCCGATGGACTTCACCGAAGAAAAGACGCTGGGGCTGGACATCGGCGCGGATTTCACCCCGCTGACCGATTGCTGCGGCTACGATCAGTGCTATGTCATCCGTGACAGCGGTCTGCGCCACGCCGCCTGGGCTGTCGGCCCCGAGACCGGCATCCGCATGGAGGTGCTGACGACCCTGCCGGGCGTCCATCTGTACACGGCCAACTTCCTGGCCCCGGTCACGGCGGGCAAGGACGGCGCACACTACGCTGCCCGGGATGCCGTCTGCTTTGAGACGGAGGACTTCCCCGACGCACCGAACCACCCGAACTTCCCCGACACGACGCTGCTGCCGGGCAAGCCGTACAGCTCGACGACGATCTACCGGTTTGATTTGGCGGAGATGTGAAAACGGGCGAACGATGTTCGCCCCTACAGCACCCCTTTTTCACTTGCCTTGTAGGGAGGGGCCTAGACCCATCCGCCCCTACGGACCGGCAAGCAGCGTCGTAGGGGCCGCACATGTGCGGCCCGCGGCCTTCCCACAGACGCTCGCCCGCCTTATCCTGCCGGGCCGGGCATACCCGGCCCCTACCGCGTAACCGTAAAAAACCGCCCTGCACGTTTTTTCGTGCGGGGCGGTTCTTTTTTACTTCTCTTTGCTCAGCAAGATCCGGTCATTGTCCAGCGCGTGGCCGACGTTCTCTGCGAAGCGGTCCAGCAGGCCGTCCACGGTGGTGTGGGCACGCTCCTCGCCGCTGATGTCCAGCACAATATGACCGTGGTCCATCATCAGCGTGCGGTTGCCCAGGGTCAGCGCGTCGTGCATGTTGTGGGTGATCATCAGGCAGGTCAGGTGGTTTTCGGCCACGATTTTTTTTGTCAGCTCCAGCACCTTGTCCGCCGTGCCGGGGTCCAGCGCCGCCGTGTGCTCGTCAAGCAGCAGCAGCTTCGGCGTGACGAGGGTCGCCATCAGCAGGGTCAGCGCCTGGCGCTGGCCGCCGGACAGCAGACCCACGGGCTGCTTCATACGGTCCTCAAGCCCCAGACCCAGCGCGGAGAGCTTTTCGGCAAACAGCTCCCGGTCCTTTTTGTTGATGCGGGAGAACGCCGAGGTGTGCCCCGACGCGCGCAGGAAGGCCAGCGCCAGATTTTCCTCAATCGTCATGTGCGGGGCCGTGCCGCGCAGCGGGTCCTGGAACATGCGGCCTATCGCCTTGGAGCGCTTGAAGTCCGGCAGGAAGGTGATGTCCCTGCCGTCCAGCGTGATCGTGCCGGTGTCGGCGATGAACTCGCCCGCAATGGCGTTGAACAGCGTGGACTTGCCCGCGCCGTTGGAGCCGACAATCGTCGCAAAGTCGCCGTCGTCCAGATGCAGGTTCACGTTTTCGAGGGCGACCTTCTCATTGACAGTGCCCGGATTGAACGTTTTGCTGATGTTTTTCAGATCAAGCATGGCGGGCACCTCCCTTCTGGGCGTTGGCGCGGCGGCGGCGGAAATCAGCCTTGGCCTTGAGGGCCGGGGCTGCAATGGCCAGCGCGACGATGACGGCGGAGATCAGCTTCAGGCACTCCGACGGGACGTTGGCACGCAGGGCCAGCGCAATAATGAAGCGGTAGATGACGCTGCCCGCGACGGCGGCCACAGCCTTGACCCACATGCCGCCGCGGCCAAAGAGCGTCTCGCCGATGATGAGCGAGGCCAGGCCGATGACGACCATGCCGGTGCCGAGGTTGATGTCCGCCGAGCGCTGGTACTGGGCCAGCACCGCGCCGGACAGCGCGGTCATGGCGTTGGCGATGCAGAGGCCCACCGTAATGGTGAAAGCGGTGTTGATGGACGACGCACGGACCATGTCCGGGTTATCGCCGGTAGCGCGGATGGACAGGCCCAACCGGGTGCCGAGGAACGCGATGAGCAGCGCGCAGACCACAACGGTGACAAGCGCCGCCACGATGAGCTTATAGGGTGCGCTCTCGCCAAAAACGCCCTGTGCAGCGGTAAAGACCGTTTTGGTTTTCAGCATGGGCACGTTGGAGGAGAAGCCCATGACCGCAAGGTTGACCGTGTACAGCCCCGTGTTGGTGATGATGCCCGCCAGAATCGACGGCACAGCGAGCTTTGTCTGCAAAAACGCGGTGATAAAGCCCGCCGCCGCACCGGCCAGCATGGCCAGCGGCAGCCCCAGGAACGGGTGGCCCGCCACGGCGGCGGTGGCCGACACGGCGCAGCCCAGCGTGAACGCACCATCGGTGGTCATATCGGCGATGTTCAGCACGCGGAAGCTCAAAAACAGCGCCATAGCGACCAGCGCGTAGATAAAGCCCAGCTCCAGTGCATTCAGCACGGTGGCAACGGTAAACATAGGGTGACTTCCTCTCTGATTAAACTTGTCCCCCTCTGCGAGGGGGATGTCCGCAGGACAGGGGGAGAGAACCTTGCCACTGCCCGAAATATTTCGGGTGATGGCCAGGCTCTCTCCCCCACCGCCTGCGGGCGGAGCCCCCTCCCAGAGGGGGCCGGGATTTTTTTATTCCGCCGTGGTGACCTCGACGACCTGGCCGGCCAGATCGTTGAAGGCGCTGTAGTCGATGCCCAAGGCGGCGGCGGTCTCGGTGTTGACGGTGATGATGCCGCCGTCCATGACGTGGTACGCGGGGACAACGCCGGTCTCGAGGATGTCGAGCGCCATGTCGGCGGTGTAGGTGCCCAGCTCGGTGTAGTTGACGCCGCAGGTTGCAAACGCACCTGCCGTGACGAAGCTGTCCGCGCCGGTGTAGAACGGGATGCCGCCCTTGGTCAGCGTCTCGGAGACAGCGGCGGCAGCGGCCATGACCACGTTGTCCGTCGGGGTAAAGACAGCATCGACCTGGCCGACCATGCTGGACGCGGCGGTCATGATCTCGTCGTTGGTGTTGCCGGTCTTTTCGACGTAGGCAATGCCCTTGGCATCCAGATACGCCTTGGCCTCGGCAATCGGGGTCGTGGAGTTGGCCTCGGAGTTGGAGTAGAGCAGGCCGACGGTCTGGATGTCGGGCTGAACAGCGAACATCATATCCATGATGGACTGGGTGTTCAGCGCGTCGGACGTGCCGGTGACATAGTCAATGTCGGTCAGGTCTGCGGCGGCGGGGTCGGAGATGGCCGCGTAGATGACCGGGGTCTTGTTGGACTCGGCGGCGGTGGTCATGCACTGGGCGGCCAGCGTCGCGATGGGAATGATGGCGTCATAGCCGTCGGCGACGACCTGTGTGCCGATCTGGTTCAGCGTTGTGGCGTCGTTCTGGCCGTTGAAGTCCTTGTACTCGATCGTGATACCCTTCTCGGCGGCCTTGGCGTCCAACTCTTTCTCAATAGCCACGCGGATCTCGTCGAGGCTGGCGTGGTCGAGCTGCTGGACAATGGCGACCTTGTAGCTGTCAGCGGCGGCGGTGTCCGCGGTGCTCTCGGCAGCGGACGCGGCAGTGTTGGCGGAAGATGCGGCAGTGTTGGCGGTATCGGCGGTGTAGCCACAGGCGGCCAGGCTGGTCATCATAGCGGCGGCGGACAGAACAGCAACAAACTTTTTCATGGTAAATTCTCCTTACTTTGTAAATTGTAGTGAATGTCAGGTCTGTAGGGGCGGTCATTGCCCCTATAGTGCCCGGTGCGTTCCCGGGCCATCCAGATTTACAAATTCAGGCTTGCCATCGCTCTTTCATCAGGTTCATGTTCCCTCTCCCCCATTGTTAAAAACAAAACTGCCCTTGCACAGAACTTCTCCTGTGCAAGGGCAGATAAAACAAATCTGTGGTGCCACCTTGCTTGCCGTGCTTACTATACAATCACGGCCACTCTGTAGGGAACCAACATTCCCCTGCTCTGTAACGGGAGCTGCCCGTCAGCGGATACTGCGGGCCATGCCCGTTTCCCCGTGCCCTCCGCGAACCATTGTGCAGACCCGCTCTGTATCCCCTTCCCAGCATCGGGGACTCTCTGTAACTGCGCTGTGTGCTTTACTTTCGCTTCATTGGTTTAAAGCATTTATACCACACACGGGCGTGTTTGTCAACACCCAATTTCAAATTTTATTCAGATTCTGCAGTTTCCGGCGACGCCATGTTGTTTTTATCCAACACAAACAGTTTTTGCACCTGTTCGGCCACGGGGGTGTCGGTATCCTTCAGCAGGCAGTTCTCCGTCTGGTAGGGGCTGTCCTCGCCGTCCAGCGCCAGCAGCATATCTTTTCCGCGCAGGGCGTCGCTGCCTAAGGCTTCGGTCAGGCTGTCAGCGTCCCAGGCGGTCTCGGTATCGTCGGGCGTGAAGCTGCCGGCGTTGCTCCAGGTGCCGTAGACTGCGCCAATGGCGCAGACGCGCTGCGGGTCCTCGTCCTCGTCGTATTTCTGCTTATCCAGCTGCGCCTGCAGCTCGGACGCCATGCTGCCCTCGGTCATCAGGGCGCCGGCCTCGTCGGTAAAGATCAGGATGCCGTCCTTCTTATAGGTTTTCAGCAGCTGCTTCGCGTCGTAGGTCGGCAGCTCACTGTCGTCCGCGACGTTCAGCGTGCCCTGCATGGCGTAGTACAGGCGGGACACGGCGGCGTAACTGCTGCCGAAGAACCGCTCCATCTGGCGCGGATATTTGGCCATCGCCGTCTTGAACCAGTAGACGGCATTGCTGGTCGTGCCACTGCGCATGGCCTGCACAGCCTCGGCGATCTCTGTCTCGGGCGTGTTGTGGCTCGCATTGGCCAGCACGGTCAGCGCTTTGCCCACTGTCGCACTGCGGGCATCTGCCCCCAGACCCGCGGCGTGGAAAACACCGGGGTAGCGCGTGCGGACGTGCTCCCACAGGGTGCGGGCGCTGTCGCGCCGGTCGGCGGGCAGCACGGACAGGTAGCTGTCCAGGCTCCCGGTATTGCCGGTCTGCAGATAGTTGTCCAGCAGCACACCCGCGGCGGCACCGTCCGGCACGGCCACGACCCGCACGCCCGCGCTGTACAGCTTGTCGATCAGCGCACCGCGCAGCTCATTGCCGCGCAGGTTGTCGGTGTCGGCCACAAAGACGCGGTACTCGTCGCTGCCGAAGTCCGACGCATCGAGCGCATAAGTCATATCAATGCGGTGCAGATACTTACTATTGTACTCCTCCACGGGGTTGGTCACGTCGGCGCTCTCGCGGGTCGCAATGACCAGCTCGCCCGCGGCCTCGGCGGCGGCGGTCTCCGGCGTGGCGGCAATAACCTCCTCGGCGGTCTTATCATCGTACAAAAAGTCCTGCAATGCCTTAATATTCACAACCCAGTCGGGGTCGTACATCAGGCGGTCATCCATGCCCGTGCGGATGCCGTAGGTGCCCTGCAGCGGCATGGACATCTGCTGCACGTCGCAGCCCAAAAAGCCCGGCAGCTGCACGAGCAGCGCGGCGATCTCGGACTTGGTAAAGTTCGTCTGGATCAGCGGCAGAATGGTGTTGAGCAAGTTGTCCAGCTCCATGACGCTGGCGTTCTGCACCTGATCCAGCACGGCCTTAATGACGGTGCGCTGGCGTTCGACGCGCTTCCAGTCGTTGTCGATCTTGCGCAGACGGGCGTATTGCAGCGCCGTGTAGCCGTCAAAATGGTTGGGGCCCGGGTCAACGTGGTTGACGATCAGCATCGAGTTGGAGGGGACCTCCCAGTTCAGGGCCTTGGCCTCCATCTCGGTAATATCAAGGTCTACGCCGCCGACGGCGTCCACGATCTGGACGAAGGAGTTGAAGTTGACGCGGACGTAGTGGTCTACCTGCACGTTGAAGCAGTCCTCGATGGTTTTCATTGTCAGCTTTGCGCCGCCGTAGCGGAAAGTGTGGGTGATCCAGTCGTACTGGCCCTCATAGCCGTCCAGCAGGATCGGCACGCCGGTGCCGCGCTCGATGGAGACCAGCCGGATGACGTGATCCTTGATGTCGAGCGAGACCAAGATCATGCTGTCGGAGCGCGCGTCGTCGCTGAACTCGGTGGTGTCCTCCGTGCCGTCGAGCTGGTTCAGGTGGGTGAAGGCATCGGCGTCGTTGACGGCCTCGGTGCGCTCGTCGGTGCCGACGAGCAGGATGTTCAGCACGTTGTCGTCAGAGAACGGGCTGCCCTCGGGCATTGTCATCTCGCTTTCGGTGTGGGTCAGGCCGGTTCCGTCCAGGTCCTGGTCCTCGTCCGCGCCGATCTCACCCATCTCGCTGACGCTGCCGTCATCATAGCGCAGCAGGTCGAGCTTGCCGTTGACGTAAAGGGCCGCCAGCACAGCCAGCACGGCCAGAATGCCGACAACAATGACTGCGATTTTGCCGCCCTTGGGCAGGCACCGCCACGGGTTCCTTTTTGGCGCTCCATCGGTTGTTTTTTCGGTTCTCGTTTTCAGTTCGTTCATCTTTTTACTTTCCCCTGTTGTTGCCTTACCTATAATCCTATTGTGTAGGGGCGAGCATTGCTCGCCCCTACACGTATTACGTGCGTTTTAAACGTTTGGCGATTTGCCGCACATCACAGCAATAATACAAAAACGCCAGCCCTGCAAAGACGGTCAGTCCCAGTGCGCGCCAGGTGAACCAGCCGTGCTGGATGCTGTGGGTGCGCAGCACGATGAACCACGCCGGGGTCATCAGCGCGCAGAGCCCCAGCGGCAGTGCGCGTGCGAGCTGCTGCCTGTCCCGGATGCTGGCCGCAAACAGCGCCAGAAGCAGAACGACAGCCAGCACCAGCGGCCAGAACAGGTGTTTGCCCGCCAGTGTCGTGTATACAAAATGTAAAATATTCCCCCAAGTCAATTCCATGCCGTGCCAGCTGTCGGCGGCAGTGCGCACGCCCACCTGATGCAGCGCGTCGGCAATGACGTTCTGCCCGGTGACAAGCCCGGCCAGCACCCACTTGGATGCCCAGCAGAGCAGGTAGCCGACGCCCCACGTCAGGCTGCCGCCCACAACGATGCCGCACTGCCTTGTGCCGGCCCGCAGGCGCTGCTGCGGCTCAAGCAGCCAGCAGACAAGCGGCAGGCCAAGGGTCAGGACCGGCGTGACGAGCAGGTCACAGAACGACGTCACAACGCCAAGAACCAGCAATGCCAGGCAGACATCATCGCTGCGGCGGGGCTTGGCCAGCACCCAGACGCAGCCCGCGTAGGCAACGGCAAAGCAGGTGAAAAACTGTACCTGATGCGGTGCCCAGAACGCCGTGACCAGTAGCTGACTGACCGCGAACCACACCGCGGCCCGCAGCCCGCAGCGGCGGCGCAGCAGCACCGCCACCGCGGCAAACAGCACCGCCAGCACCAGATACTGCACCACGCGCACGCCGGTGATGTCGGTGACCAGCAGCAGCGGGCGCAGCCAAATCAGGTAGCCGTGCCAGTACCGCGCGTAGGAGAACGGCACAAGCGCGGGCGCGTCGGTGCGCTGTGCGCCCGTGGCCCAGTCCCTTTCTATGTACCATTGCAGGTCGTCGGCCAGCGTCTCAAAGTTATCGACGTTGTAGGCCGTATTCGTCATCATGGCGGTCAGCGGCGGGGCCTCGTCGGCGGACGCGGCCTCGGTCAGCATGATCGTGTCTGTGTAGTTGTCCATCTGGAACAGCTTGAAGTTCAGATATTCCGGGTACAGCCCCTCACCGGCGATTTTCACCGCTGAGTCGTAGACATGGTCCCGCACCGGCTCCCCGGGCAGGGCGTAGGCCGCCAGCAGCAGCACGAAAAGCGCCGCCAGCGTCACGGCGAACGCCGCCAGCGCCCGCAGGGCAAAGGGTGGTTTTTGGTTTTGTGGTTTTGCCATGCGGCACCCCTTTCACACAAAAATACAGATTAATTATAAAACAAAACTCCCGCCGTTGCAACGGTGGGAGTGTGAAAAAAGGTTGAACAAATGTTGGGACGTCCTTGCCTCCCTCGCAGAGGGGGCAGGGGAATGTTCCCTACACCATATCCGTCTGCCTGGACACCGACAGCACGATGCCCATCTCCCCCAGCAGCATCAATAAGCTGGTGCCGCCCGACGAGAAAAACGGCAGGCTGATGCCGGTGTTCGGGATCGTGTTCGTCACAACGGCCATGTTCAGAATCGCCTGCAGCGTGACCTGCACGACGAACCCGATGACGAGCAGTGCGCCGAACTTATCCCGCGCGCGCACCGCAATCGACATGCCGCGCAAGAGCAGCAGCAAAAACAGCGCCACGACCAGCGCCGCCCCGATAAAACCAAGCTCCTCACACAAAATCGAAAAAATAAAGTCGTTCTGCGGCTCCGGCACGTACAGATATTTCTGTCGGCTGTTGCCCAGCCCCAGCCCGGCCAGCCCGCCCGACGCGATGGCGTAGAGGCTCTGGATCGTCTGGTGACCTTCGCCCAGCGGGTCGGCAAAGGGGTCGCGCCACGACGCGAGCCGGTCCGTGGCGTAGGGCACCAGCTCCGGCAGCGCAATGACCGCCGCCGCAATGGCCGCCGCGCCCAGCCCCCCGGCCAGCCCGAACCAGTGCAGCCCCGTGCCGCCCACAAACATCAGCACCGCGCCGATGGACAGAATCAGCAGCGTGCCGGATAGGTGCGGCTCCAGCAGCATCAGCACCGTGACGATCCCCAGAATCAACGCGAACGGCACAACGCCTGTGGAAAACGACTTCATCCTGTCGTGATTCAGTGAGATGATATGCGAGAACACCAGTACAATCGAGAATTTTGCGATTTCACTGGGCTGCAGCGTGCCCAGCCCCGGCAGCACGATCCACCGCTTGCAGCCGTTGTACTCCGGCATGAAAAGCACGATAGTAAGCAAAAGCAGCGAGATCCCCAGCATCGGCCAGGCCAGCCTGTGCCAGACGTGGTAGTCCACCAGGCTGGCCGCGTACATAGCCAGCACGCCCAGCGCCGCAAACAGCAGCTGCGGACGGATGTAGGTGTAGGCGTCGCCGCGGCGGTAGAGCGCCACCGCGTACCCCGCAGAGAACAGCATGATGAGCCCGTAGCTCAACAACAGCAGCAAGATCAGCAGAAACGGTATGTCGAATGTCGGCAGCGATGCCGCCCGCGCCCGAATCCTTTGTACAAGTGCAGCCATAACAAAGCCCCCTGCGCAGAGTGTACGCAGGGGGCGGCGGGTTTATGCTTTTGTCAGCGGTTCAAATCAAGGCTCAGCATCGTGTAGCCGTTGGCGCCGTTCTGGATGCTCTGGGCGCTGGCCTCATAGCAGGCCTGCAGGACCTCCATGTTGGGCTGGGGCGCGTCCGGGTCGGTGATGGTCCCGGTGGCAAGGGCCTCGTTATAATTCTCAATAACCTGGGCACAGATGCGGCGGCGATCCCGCAGCGGTGTCAGCAGGTTGGCCATCCACTGCTGGTACATGCCGTGGTAGTCGCTGCCGTGGTCAGCATACAGAAAGTAATATTCCTGCTCGACCTCCATGGGCGACGCCTGGCAGCGGTAGAAATCCCCCAGTGCCGCGCGCTTTTTATCGGTGGAGTATTGCAGGATGTCCGACAGTCCATTGGGGAAAAGCTCTGGGTGCCGAATCCATTTGGAGTAGGGCTCCACCTGCACTTTTAGTGCATCAAAGACGGCCAGAAAATCCTCAAGCGCGATTTTCATCTCGCCCTTTTCCCATTTCTGGATCGTGCGCTTATCCCGGCCCAGGCGGTCTGCCAGTTCCCGCTGTGAAACACCCGCTGCCTCCCTCGCAGCGGTCATTGCTTCTGCCACACGGCATCGATATGCGGACATAACATCTTCTCTCCCCTCAAAACGCGATTCACCGCCGGAAAAACAGCAAAGCGGCGGTGCAAAATGCGCCGCCAAAATTTCCGGCACTGGTTGTGTACTTTGCACACCGGGATATGCTATATTGTGAAGGGCGGCATCTATAAGTACACTAACACTACCATAATTTTACTCCAGTTACCATTTTTTGTCAATATATTTTGTTATGTAGCATAGCAGGAGTGGGTGAAAATCGTGTATACCTATCGCGTTGTCTGTCAAAAGCTCTCCGCGCCCGAGCTCGGGCCCTACACTACCTACGGCATTCTGGCCGCACGGGACCTCCGCGGCTGCCAGCAGGTCGTACAGTTTATCTCCGACGTATCGTTGGACCGCGCCTTCGTCGAGGCCCTCGCACGCCGCTGCACCGCCGCCCAGCTCGACCCCTGCCACCTGCTGGACGTGGTCGAGGATGCCATCAGCGGGTAAAGCCTTCCGCCCCCAAAGGCTCCGACCAGGGGCGAGGTGCGCCCTTTTGCCGGGTGTCCTATAACGCAAGGGACACCTCTCACATACTGTTTCCGGCAAGCGCAGTCCTTGCCCGGGTGTGTTTGCCGTGCGCCTTTTTATGCGGCCACCGTAACTTGCTTGTCAGCTCCTGCTCATACTCCGGCGTGTCGAAAAATCACATTCGTGGCCTATTGAATATCTAGGGCAACACCGCATAATTCCCGCCTTACGGCTTAAGCACCGCTCCGGCGGCTGCGGCACGGCATCTGCGTTGCCAAAATGCTCGATAATACACAAAGTATTATCTGCGCTTTTGGCTTAGCAGCTGCCGCACCTCGCTCGCCGTATCGGCACTTAGAATTATGCGGTATTGCCCTAGGGGCGACCATTGGTCGCCCGCCAACTTGGCGCAGCAACGCCTTTTCCGGGTAAGTCTTTTTCACAGGCAAACGGGCACGGGCGAGCAATGCTCGCCCCTACAAGAGTTTTTTGACAGTCTGCATACTCAGGGAAGACATAAGATTCCATCTTCAACTTGAACATTGGTGTGCCGCATAAGCTGACCCCTGCCCTTTTCGGCTCCGGATAAGGATAAAACCGCAAGCACACACACGACCAAATTCACGGACATTCCCGTTGAATTTGTGTTGTGTGTACGCTTTTTTGCGGCGATTTTTGCGCAATAGTTGCGCAAAAGCATCAGCAAAATTTCAACAAGCGCTGGGCGGTGTGTATAATAGCTGCCGAAAGTGCTTGTCATTGTGACGAATTCGACAAGTCAGAATTTTGCAATCTGCCAAAAAATCACTTGCTTGGATGTAGCCGTATTGAAATTTTCATCCCAAAGTATTATACTGCTTTTTATAAAAAGGCACACAACAAACATACCGTGTCTTACTTTTCCCGACGTAAGCGCAAATGTTTGCACAGCGGATTATATTCTCAAAAAGGACTGTAAATACAGCTCAGCTTGTGGAAAAAGTCCGTTTCCGGGCCAGATGTGCGCAGCGCATAAAATCGCGCCGAATGGCGCGCGTTCCCCCGATATATCGTGAAAACACACATATATAGAAAAGGAGTCGAAGCAAATGACGAAAGCATTTTCTATCCTGCACCGTGCGGCGGCACTGCTTGTCGCCCTGTGCCTGCTGATCGGTATGGCTCTGCCGGTTTATGCAGCTGAGGATGAGGCTTTATTTTTTGACGCAGGTTCGGAAACGATTCCGACCATTCCTGCCGCAAACACGTCAAGCGAGGGTGTAGAGCCTGCGCAAGAACCTATTGTATCCGACTTGGAAACGATTCCGGATGAAGGAGATACCCCGCCCACTGCGAACGAGCCGGGAACAGAAGCGGGAAACACGGTAAACAATACAGCAGCGGTTCCGAACAATGACGGCAAAACCCAGGAAGCGGCAGAAAATCAGACTCCCGCCGCCGATACGGACACCGCCCCTGCCACCGACAACGCCCCTGCCGCCGACAAGGACGCCACGGCCGACAAGGCCACCGCCGTCAACGCGCAGGAAACCACGGCGGCAAAAACCAACACAGAGCAAGATGTTCTTTTTGCTGACGGGGACAACCCCAACGAAGAAGATACTATGCTTGCGGATGATTCGCCTGACAACGATGACGCGAACACACCTGATACGATAGCGGACACCAGTGTATCGACGGGCTTTATCCCGGCAACGACAACCATTTATTTTGAGGATGACGGCACATACGATAGTAAATATCACGGAAATTGCACCATGCGTTTCCTCGGGTTCACGGGTAACGGTAAGGATGCCTACATAAACAAAGTCATGGAGGATACCGAAACCACAGTAACCGGCGAAGATGGGACAACAACCCACAAAATCTTCAGAATCACGCTGAATTCTGCGGACTATCCGGCGGGCGGGTTTTATCGAATCGCCTTCCAGTATTATATAGACAATAACAATACCTGGAAAGAAGAAATCAACGCCTTTGGCAGGGACGATGGAGTCAATAATGACTACCTGACAGCGATTGACCTGCTTGCCGGCAAAAAGTTTGTCAGAAAAGGCACTGAAGCAAGTGATAAAGACGGCAATCATTTCAACCAGAATCAAAAATACAACCCCTCCCAATGGACGCGCGTGGAGTACTATTACAAGGACACGCCGCTTTACTTCAAAAATGCAAGCGGCGCTGCACTTACCAGCGTAACCGCAACATTTTACAAGCTGGAAAACGACGCCCTGGCACCAACCGACAGCCAAACGATCGGCCCGGTGGATGCGGGCAAACTTGCCGCGCAGCAGATCCGGATCCCCGACAATCAGTCGCGGTTTGTGCAGTTTAGTTGGAACGATGGCCAAAGAAGCGCCCTGTATGATTTCACCACGGACTACACCGAAAACCCCTACAAAGACGCCCAGAAACTGGACTTAACAACCCAAAATTGCTATGTCCACAAAGATACTGGTGACACTTGGGTAAGTACGGCCAGTGATTTGCTTACCAAGGGCAAAACGATTTACTTTGACGCCACGCTGTCCGAGTACAGTTATAAGGGCGAAGGTGAAGGTATAGAGAAGTCCGCCATGCCGGGCGCCGACGGAACCCTGTACTGCTTGCTGACGGGTCCAAACGGCGTGGTCACACCGCAGCCGATGACGCAGGAAACCACCGCCACCGCTCCCGACGCGCCCATCGACCCCTCCCCCGACACCCCCGCCAACCGCAAGCTGTGGTATTGCGAGATTCCTGAGGGCACTTACACCGCGGTGCAATTCTCCACAACGGACAAACCAAACGACTTCGCATACAACAAGACCAAAAAGTACAGCACGGCACAAATCCCCCCAACCCTGCAAGCACCCTGCTTCTTTGCCGACGACGGCGACCCGTCGGCCTACACGGGCGGCAGCCGTGACGGCTACTGGGGCGAGAAAGCCTCTGTCCGCGATGCCGAAAGCGGCAAAGGCAAGACCGTTGTGGATATTAAAGAAGGTACGTTCACGCAAGAGCCGGGCACAAAGTATATCACAAGTACCCTGTACGATTACTACACCGACTACGAGCTGAACGGCCTGAACCGCGACACGTACCCGGACAATACCACGGCTTCCCAGCGCGGGTACGTTACTTTTGAGCAGTTCAACCGCGCACTAAGCAGTGCTTACGAGGCAAACGGCAATGTCAAATACCCGCTTTATACCGGGCATTTCCAACCGTCAATAACGAACTGGGGCAACTTCTTTGCAGATGTTGCCCCGGGGATGGGTCTATATGGCTGGGGTGATGTAGGTAGCCAAGCTTACAATACTTTTATGGCCGTGAACAACTCGACACTGGATACCGATGGTATCGGTGACGATAAAACCAATATAAACTTCTACAAAACCTTCCAAGGTCTTGTGGAAGATAAGACTTCTGACGGCACGAAAGACGGACTGCCGCTGTTAAAACGCAGTAATCCCGACAAAGATGCGTTGGTTGACCCGCACTTTAACAAAGACTTCCTGCAAGGCCACAACACCTTTAACACCGTGCTGGGCAAGGTGTATGAGGATGTTTCTTTCCCGCTTAAGAAAGCAACAGTTTTTGCGGGAACTCAGGATAATTCGAACGGTAACGCGGAGAACGGTGCCGAATATTGGTACTTTGACAGCAACAAAACCTCGCTGTACCTCAAACAGGACAGCACCCGCCAAAGCTACTATCTGGCGGGGAATGGCACAGATGATGCCTCACTAAACCGTAATGCCGGCAACAGTACGCATGGTTTCTTCCCGTTTAATGAAAAGGTTTCCGGCAGTGCCCCCCAATACAACTACGGCTTTGGCGCCAAGCTGCAATTTGACTTTACGCTTACAAGTGACGGCCAAGTGACTGTGGGGCAGAATGAGGAGAAAGTCCCCATCAAATTCTTCTTCTCCGGCGACGATGACGTGTGGGTCTACATTGACGGCGAGTTGGTGCTGGATGTCGGCGGTGCGCACGCCCAAGCGGCAGGTCTGCTGGAATTTGGTTCAGACGGCAATGGCCAAAACACGGTCACATCCTGGGTCAGCGACGCCAAGAAAGGCGGCCGGTTTTATGAAGAGCAGAAACAACCGAAAACGGTAAAATTCAACGAAAAACCCTACACCTTCCAGTATAGGACCAAAGACCCCCCGAAAACCCTGAAAAAACAACCCATCCACACCCTGACCATGTACTACATGGAGCGCGGCATGTGGGAGTCTAACATGGCGCTGGCGTTCAACTTCCCCGACCATAACGAATTGCAGGTCGAAAAGAAGGTCGATGTTTCGGACGTGAACGAGTTGTTCCAAGCAAGTTTCCTAAACCAGAAAATTTTCACCTTCAACATCCAAAATCTGGCCACCCACTACGAAACGAAAGAAACAACCACGCCGAAGATTGAAAAAATGCCACTTCCGGACACCGCATACAGTTTGGCCACGGGACCATTAAAGTATGTGTCGACCCTGCCGGTGGAAGTAGACAAAGACCAAGGCGGCGCTGTGCTGTGGAAATCGGATAGAAGTGACCCAACCAGCGCAAACCGCGACCAGCGCCGCGGCACATTGACATGGGACAACGCCATAAATATAAGTCAGTACAGCTACCTGACCTTTGATGTCTATGTGGAGGGCAACCAGGAGGAAACCTGCGCCCTGAGCAACCTGTATGTGGAACTTTGGGACACAGACAACAACCAAATGGGCTGCCTTGGCACCAAGGGGCTGCAAAGCAGCGATGTCTACGGCGCGGCGACCGCGCTGCACCCGGGGCAGTGGTACACCGTGCGGCTGATGTTGAACTCCCTGCAAAAAGATGAGCATTTCAACAATCAGCTTACAAAAATTACGGTGGGTGATAACTTTGCGCGCAGCATTTACCTGCGCAACTTTACATTCAGCAGTGCGCCGACCCTGCCGGAACAAAAAGGCTTTACCACCGCGCAGTACGACGTCCCCGACTATGGCTCTGCCGAAAGCGGTGAGCTGGAAAACGCGGCCTATGCGGTGTTTTCCTCCAACCTTGGCAACGGCGACGTTGTGGATGAAAACGGACAGTTCCTGCTGCAGGCCGATGAGATCGTTACCTTTAATGACCAGTTCCGCCGCGGCAGCTACATAGCCCTGAAAGAGGAGATTGACACCGACCTGTACGACACAAGCTGGACGGTATGCGAAAACGGCGTACCTGTTACACATGTAAACGGCAACACGAACGTTGTTACGATGAGCGATAATCGAAGTTTGCAAAACGTCAAGGGCACCACCCTGAACGATGGCCGAACGGAAAAGGTGGCTGATGGATACTTTGACGGAAAGCTCATCCAGAACGCGTACACAACAGAAAAAAAGCCGGAGAACGCCGACACGCTGGTTTTTCGCTCTTACAGCGGCACGGCTGACCCGAACGAGTTGACCAAGCTGAAGGTGGTTTACACCAACAAGGTCAAGACAGGCACGCTGGTTATACGCAAGGTTCCCGCCGATGGTGAGGGCGAGCAACTGAATAACAAGACGTTTACCTTTACCGTCCAATTCGACGATGTCGGCGGCCAAAGCCTCGGCAACCCAATCAAGACGATAACGCGCAAATGCACGGTGGAAAAACACGGTGACAAGTACTACGGCGAGGCTGTGATTGAGGGAATCCCTGTCGGTACACGGTTTGTTGTGTCGGAAATTCCAACGAACGGCACAAGCCTGAAATCGGTGGACATCAAGGGCGGCAAAGACTGCGCCATTACCGAGGACGGCAAAAAGGTGCGCGGCACCATTGTTAAGGACAGCCCTGTAACGGCAACATTTGTCAACTCCGCCCGTGAGCTGTTTAACATAACGGTCAAAAAAGAGTGGAAAAAGCAGGACGGTAAGGCGGACATTCTGCAAGCCGACCTGCCCGACACCATTCACCTGCAACTGCAGCGCACCGAAACACCGGAGCAAGAAAACACCTGGCAGACGGTTGAACGCGTAGAGCTGAAGAAACCCACAGATTACGACGGCTGGACCACACAGTTTACCGGGTTGGACAAGTACGATACGAGCAAGCCATGGGACAAACAAACATTTTACACCTACCGCGTGCTGGAAAGCGCGACGGGAAATGATGAAGATTGGCACGGCGGCACGGATGGCGATGTGATTAAGATCGGCGGCAAGACGTACGAGGTTCTCAATACCACCCGCGTCACAGGCGATACGACCGACAAAACGCCGACCCTGACCCTGACCAACCGACTGCAAGATGCCAAATATAACTTGGTCATCACAAAGCTGGATGCACAGGATAAAAACAAAAAGCTGGGCGGCGTGGAGTTCAAGCTGGAAAAGCTGGACGCTCCACCGAGTGAAACCCAAGGCAAGACCGACGGAACAGGCGAACTTACCTTTGCAGAGCTGACCCCCGGCAGCTACCGCCTGACCGAGACCAAGACCGCCGAGGGCTACACCCTGCTGGCCGAGCCCATCGAATTTACGCTGACAGCGGACGGGCAATGCCGACGCGATGGCGCGGCGTTTGGCACGAAAACCACAGATGCCGACGGCGTGTGCAACATTGCCCTGACCATTTACAACCGCAAGGGCTTTACCCTGCCGCACACGGGCGCGGACGCACCCAGCCTGTGGCTGCTGATAGGTTTGCCCGCACTGGTGGCTGTGCTGCTGGTGCTGGTGTTCCGATACAATAAGAAAGGGGGCAAACATTCCTGAGCCCCCTAAAAAGCCCTCTACACAAAACAATATAGAAAGAAAGAGGTATGCAACAAGATGAAACTGAAACGTTTATTTACCGCAATCCTCAGCGCCGCCCTGGCCCTGAGCCTTTGCGCCATGCCCGCAATGGCGGTTGAGGGCACGACGACGACGGGGACGACGCCTAAGACAAGCACAAGCACGATTGACATAGGCCAGAAAGGCTCTATCACCATCTATAAGCGCGCACTGGATGGTACCGTATCAGGCACCGCCGGTGATGGCGAAACGATGACGGCACCGGGTACTGCATTGAAGGATACAGGCTTTACCCTCTATCAGGTCATGAATACACAGCAGTTGCTTGACTACTATAATGATAACCCAACTGACAAGCAGGTAGAAGTTGAGGACTACTTTACTGACTATACTAAAGATAAGACGGCAGCAGGGCTAAAAGAGAAGTATAAGACTCCTTATAGGGAACAAGTGTTTACAAATGCGCAAGGCGTGGCCCAATTCACCGAACTCGATGTCGGTATGTACCTTGTGATTGAAACCCAAGCCCCGCAGGCTGTTACCGTACCCGCGGAGCCGTTCCTGGTTTCGATTCCTATGACCCGCATTGGCGACACGGCAGAGGGTGAGGCCAGTCAAAACCAAAAGCAATGGCTGTATGATGTGACTGTCTACCCCAAAAACAGCATTGCCAAGGGCACGGTAAAACTTGTCAAGCTAGGCAAACAGGGAGATAAAACAACAAAGCTGGCAGACGTCCAATTTACCCTGTACAGGAAGAGTGACACAAAAGATGAATATACTCCGGTACAAACTGCCGATCCCTTGGTAACTGATGCTAACGGCGAAATCGCTTTGAAAGACCTTACCAAAGGCCGCTACTATCTGCAAGAAACAGGTTATACCGCAAATAATGACAAGGGCTATATCCTGAACACCACAGGCAAATTCTACTTTGACATTGACAAAAATGGCAAGGCTGTGGCGGCAACTGACCCTGCCATTACCGATACGAATAAAGTGAGTGACGCAAGCTTTACCATTGACACTACCGGCACTACTTTGACCGTCACGAACTACAAGCCCGATATTAAAAAGACCGTCACCAAGCGCGACGGCACCGCAGATACACATGAAGCCGATTACGGTGTTGGCGATGACGTGCAGTATACCCTGACTATCAAAGTCCCTGAAAACGTCGCCAGCCTGAAAACCTTCAAGGTTACCGATACCACGGTTGCAAGCCAGTTACTTCAGAAACAGGAAAGCGTAAAAATCAGCGGCAAGAATAGCGCGGGTACAGCAGTGAATGAAATCGCTGCATCCTCCGTTACCGTTACTCCAGATAAAAATAACTCCGTTATGACGGTTGACTTTACGCCGAGTACTTTGGCTGCCGTTGCCGGCGGTGAAATTACTATTACTTATACCGCTACCGTTCAGAGTGGTGCAGTTGTTGCCGGTGATGGCAACGTGAACACTGCCCAAATCGTCTATTCCCGCACAACCAACACCGAAATCGATGAAGGAACTGACGGCAACAAGCCCTACGAAATCACGGATAAGGGCGTTGTTTACACCTTTGCCCTAAACATCCACAAGACCGGCAAGGGCGGTACCGAGGGCGAAAAGGATCTTAAGGGCGTCACCTTTGACCTGTACAAGAAGGTGGATACGGAAAAGACGAATGACAAGAATGAATATCTCTTCTGCGGCAATCCATACACCGCTATCAATGACACCGATGCCCAAAAACTGGGCTTGAACGATTCTGGCGCAACTGAAAAATGGATCAAGGTCAAGACCCTTACAACGGGCGATGACGGCAAGGACGGCTACGCCTCCGCAAAGGGTCTGCCCTCCGGCACCTATAAACTGGTCGAGACCAAGACCGTGAACGGCTACAACCTGCTGTCTAAGCCTGTGGATGCCAAACTGAACCTTACCTATTCTGAAGCATGGGAAACCAAGACAACGTGTGATAAAAATGGCAACCTGACCAAGCGTACAATAAAGACCCCGACCTACAAGAGAGACGGCGAGACTGTGACCCCCGGCGAAGAGATTAAAATCATCAACCGTGCGGGCTTTACGCTGCCTGTCACCGGCGGTTTCGGTACGCTGCTGTTCAGCGGTATCGGTGTGCTGCTGGTTCTGGCGGGCGTCGGCGTTCTGTTCAGCCTGAAAAAGAAATCCAACCGTGCGTAATGCACACCATCCAAACACCCACAGCAAAATAAACGGGTAATCCATAGGGGAAGGGCCGGAAACGGTTCTTCCCCTATGGGCGGTTGTGGCAGTGCGTCAACCCTTTACAGAAAGGCTCTTTGCAATGGAAACCACCGTCAAATTAAAACTTGGCTTTGCTGCGCTGATGATCGTCTCCGGCATCGGCGTGGCCATGTACCCCGTTGTCAGCAACGCGGTGGCACAGCGCCACGCAAGCTCGGTCATTGAAAGCTACAACGACACCGTGCAGTCGATGGACGCCGAGAAAATCGACGCCGCCAAGGAGGCTGCGCGCCGCTACAACCAACAACTGAACAATGCCATCGACCGCGACGCGGCGGGCGAAGCGGACGACATCGGCACAAGCTATGTGGACATGCTGGACGTGGGCGAGAGCCTTGGCTACATTACCATACCCAAAATTGACGTAAACCTGCCCATTTATGAGGGTACAAGCGACGATGTGCTGGTAAAGGGCGTCGGACATCTGGAAGGCTCCAGCTATCCGCTGGGCGGCGCGGGCACCCACAGTGTGCTGACGGGGCACCGCGGTCTGGCCGAGGCGGTACTGTTTACCGACCTGGACAAGCTGGGCGAGGGCGACCGTTTTTACCTCCACATCATGGACGAGGTACTGGCGTATCAGGTAGACCAGGTCAAGGTCGTGGAACCGGAAAACACCGAGGATCTGGAAATTATCCCCGGCGGGGACTACTGCACGCTGGTCACCTGCACACCTTATGCCATCAACACCCACCGTATGCTTGTGCGCGGCGCCCGTGTGCCGTATACCGGAGAGGACGAGCAGCCCGACACGCCGCAGACCGTGCAGTACCAACAGCTGAATACCGGCAACGTGGTAAAGCGCATTGTGGACGCCTGGCCGTGGATCAGCGTGACGGGCAGTGTGGTTATCGGCGGCGAGGCGCTGCTGTTGCTGCTGCTGTTGCACCGCTGCAAAAAGCGCGAGGAGGAAGACTGATGAAACGCCTGTTTCTGCAAATTTTTGCATGGCTGGCAATTTTGCTGGGCGTTGGGCTGATGCTGCAGCCCACGGTCAGCCGATATCTGACGGAGCAGAAAAGCACAAAAACCGTGCAAAAATTTGTGCAGGCCGCCGAAGCTGCCGCCCCCGCCGCGCCCGAAACCTCCGCCGCCGAACCCGCGCGCGCCTACCCCGAACTGTACGACGCGTTTCTGGCCTACAACCAACAGCTTTTTGCCCAAGGCCAAAGCGGCCTGAAAGACCCCTTTGCCTACGAAACCCCCGCCTTTGACCTGACGGGCTGCGGCTTGCCCGACGACGTTATCGCCGCGCTGTGGATACCGCGTCTGGACTTGGAATTGCCTGTTTATCTGGGGGCCAACGCGGCCAACATGGCCCGCGGCGGCGCGCTGCTGGGGCAGACCTCCATGCCGCTGGGCGGTGAAAACACCAACACCGTCATTGCCGCCCACCGCGGCTATTACGGTGCGGAAATGCTGCGCAACGTGCAGCAGATACAAATCGGCGACAAAATTACTATGACAACGCCGTGGGACACGCTGGTTTACCGCGTGTGCGAGCTGAAAATTATACAGCCGGACGACATAAACGCCGTGCTGATACAGCCCGGCCGCGACCTGCTTACCCTGACGACCTGCCACCCCTACACCCAAAACACCCAGCGCTACCTGGTGATAGCCGAGCGCGACCCCGACGCAGAGGCCGCCACCCATGCGGCAGACCTGGCCGAGTGTGACGAAACCTGGGACGCCGCACCGCGCCAAGTGACGGTGGAGGCCGACGGTACCTCCGCGCTGGAGGAAGTCACCCCCGAAAGTATCACTCCCCTGCCCCACGAGGGCGGCGGCGAAAACGCGGGCGGCGCGTACTCCAACTGGGTGATTTGGCTGGAAAACAACGCCCTGTGGGCGGGATGCCTGCTGATTGCCGCCGTGATCGGCTGTATGCTGATTTGGCGCAGGCATAGAAAGGATTGACCCATGCAGAATATCAACGAAAAGGCGCTGGCCGTTACAGCCGAGGTAAGTAAGGCGGTGCTGGGCAAGCCGGAAGTCGTGCTGAAAATCATGATGGCGATACTGGCCCGCGGCCATGTGCTGATTGAGGACATCCCCGGTGTGGGCAAAACTACGCTGGCACAGGCGTTTGCCCGCGCTATGGACCTGACCCAAAACCGCGTGCAGTTTACCCCCGACGTTCTGCCGTCCGACATTGTGGGGTTCTCGCTGTACCAAAAGGAAACCGGCAAATTTGTGTACCACCCCGGCGCGGTGATGTGCAACCTGTTTTTGGCCGATGAAATCAACCGTACCAGCGCCCGCACCCAGTCCGCCTTGCTGGAAGTCATGGAGGAAAGCGCCGTCACGGTGGACGGCGTGACGCGCGTTCTGCCGCAGCCGTTTACCGTTTTTGCAACGGAAAACCCCGTCGGCTCGGTGGGTACGCAGATGCTACCGGAATCCCAGCTGGACCGCTTTATGGTCTGCGTGGTCATGGGTTACCCCGATGCGGAGGCGGAAATGGAGATTTTGTCCCGCCAGCCGCGCCGCGCCCTGCTGGACCGTGTGCAGCCGGTGATGGACAAAAACGACCTGCTGGCTATGCAGCAGCAGGTAGACGAAGTATATATGAGCGATGAAATCATACGGTATATCGTTGAACTCTCCCGCGCGACGCGGCAGGACAGCCGCCTTATGCTGGGGCTTTCGCCCCGTGCGTCGCTGGCAGTGGCCGGTATGGCGCGCGCGGCGGCTTTTCTGGGCGGGCGCAATTATGTGGCCCCGCAGGATATTACCGCGATTTTTGCCGATGCGGCCCGCCACCGTCTGTGCCTGACCGAACAGGCCCGCACCGGCGGCGATACAGTGCAGAATATCCTTGACGATGTTCTGCACACCGTGCCGCGCCCCCGCCCGGAGAAACCGTTCCATGGCAGGTAAGGTGGGCTGCGCGCTGCTGCTGGCCGTGCTGTTTGCCGCGGCAGCGGTCAGCCGCACGTCGTTTGCGGTCTTTTTGGCGTCACTGGCGGTGCTGCTGGTCGGCTTTTTGGCGTGGTATGTCCGCACACTGCGCAGGGATGTGACGGTAACGCTGCAGCTGCCTGCCCGCCCCGTGCACCCCGACGAGAATTTTGCCGTACTGGTGAAACTGCACAACAACGGGCGGCGGCCCGTGCCGGAGCTGCGTGTCGTTTTGCAGGCTGTGGACGCCGAAAGCGGAACGGCCATTGAACTGCCCTGCGGCGCGATGCTGGCCCCGCATCAGTGTGCCGATTTGCGCGTGACCCTGCGCGCAGCAAAAAGCGGTCTGTGGCGGTTCCGTGTGCGGGAAGCCACCGTGCGCGACCCGTTGGGGCTGTTTGCCGCGCACTGCGCCGTGCCGCCCCAAAGCAGAGAACTGTGTGTGCTGCCCCCCGCCGAGGGCGAGGACGACGGCGCAGGCACAAAACCGCAGAACTGCGCTGAGAAAGTGACTGCGGCGGGCTGCGATTTGACCGACGGCGTTTATGATCTGCGCCCTTACCGTGCAGGCGATTCACCGAAGCTGATCCACTGGAAACTGACCGCCCGCGTGGGCGAGTTGACCGTGCGCGAGCCGTTAGGCGCAACCTACCGCGCTGACCCTGCGGGCAGCGTTTTGGCAGAGGGGGCCGACGCGCCACAGCAGTTGTTGCACTTTGGGCAGGCCGCCGTAAAGCGGCTGCGCAGATTGACCCGCCGCAAGGACACCGACCCCGCTACGGGGCTGGTATTTGTGGACCGTGTGCTGCTGCCCCGCACCAAGGCCGCTGCCCACCCCATGGCGGAAACGGCGGCGGATCTGCTGATTTCGGAACTGCTGGCCTTGGGCTTGCTGACGGCACTGAACGATGCGTTTGCACTGGCATTGCCGATTTGGGTGTGGCTTGGCGTGGCGGCACTGTGTGCGGCGTGGCCGGCGCTGCACCGCGTCCCGCTTTCCAAGGCGGGCCGTTACGGTGTGGCGCTGGCGCTGGCCGTGGGGTATCTGGTGCTGCTGTTTGCCGTGCAGCAGCCGTTTTTGGCCGGTGCGGCACAGTGCGCGGATGCCGTCAGGCTGTGCTTGAATACACGCTTCAACGCAAATTTTGTGGTGTCCACCTCGCCGGTTTCGGCGCAGATGGGCTTGTTTGCACTGCTGACGGCAGTGCCGTTTACAATGTTTTTGGCCGCGCTGACAGCCCGCCACACCGACGCGCTGTTGCTGGGGGCGGTGCTTCTGCCGATCGTGGTGTTCACGCTGTTGGCGGGGACGGGCCGTGCCGTTTTGGGCTGGCTGCTGCTTTTGCCGGGCTGGTTGGGAAGCTGTGCGGCGGCGCGGTCGCTGGTGCGCAAACGGCTGTGGCGCGGCAAGGGTTCCGCTGTCTATGCCGCCAACCTGCAGACCCACCGCATAAACCAAAGGCTGGCCGGTGTCGGCATGGCTGCCATTTGCGCGGTGCTGTTTTTGCCTGCCCTGGCACTGCGCCCCGTGCTGATGCTGCCCTTGAACGCGCTGCAGCCTGTGACCGACAAAGTCTGCGAGGCCGGGCTGAGCGCGGCGATCGAGTGGCTGCCGAAAATCAGCGGCGGGGCACTGAATTTCCATGTCAGCGCTGCTGCGGGCGGCGTGGAGGACGGCAGCCTGACACGGGGCGACGGCCTGGCGCTGACGGGGCTGGAGGATATAATGGTCACGACCGACGCCAAGCCGGAGGAGACCGTCTACCTGCGCGGGTTTATCGGCGTGGACTATGACGGCACAAGCTGGCAGGCAGGGAATGCCGCTGACTTCGACAGTGCCGCAGCAAACTGGAAAACCGACGGCGACGGGCGGCTTGCCATTGCGAACCTGCCGTTTTTGCGCGCGGCATACAGCGGCGCACAGCCGCAGCAAATGACCGTACAGCGTCTGCATGCAAACGATGCCTACACGTTTGCGCCGTACAACGCATATTTTAACGACTACTACACGCCGGACGGCGACGGAGCCATAGCGGGGCAGACCGTGCAGGACGATATGTTCTACTATTTTCCGCGCAAACAGGCAGAGGAGCTGCTGGCGGCCCGTGACGATGATGACGCGGGGGTGCTGGACCGTCTGGAAAGCGCCTACGCCGCATATGTTCGTGCGCGCTGCCTAGATGTGCCCAACGGTGCCGGGTACGATGCCATAGACAAGGAACTGACTGCGCTGGTGAAGGAGCGCAAACTCAGGGATGATGACATCGATGGCCGACGCGCACTGGTGCGCAGCTGGCTGAACGAGCACTGCCGTTACAGCGCGGACGCCGAGACACCCGACGACACAGACCCGCTGCTGTATTTCCTGAGCGAGAGCCACGCGGGCAGCAGCACACAGTTTGCCTCGGCAGCGGTGCTGCTGTGCCGCATGGTGGGGCTGCCCGCCCGATATGTGGTAGGCTACGCCGCACCGCAAAGTCTGTTTACCGCTGCGGGCGACGGCAGCTGCCGTGCCGTTTTGCAGGACGATAACGCCCACGCCTGGGCAGAGATTTACCTTTCCGGGCAGGGCTGGACGCCGCTGGAGGTCACCCCCGGTATGACAGCCGAACTGACCGAGGGCGAGCTTGCCGCCGATGCCGCACAGGCAGGGCAAAATGCCGCAGACAGTGATACACCCCTGCTCGCGCGGCAGGAGGCCGACTCCCCTGCCGAAACGCCGCAAAGCGTCCCGCTTTTGTGGGTGCTGCCTACGGTTTTGCTGCTGCTCGTCTTGGCCTTGGCACTTCTGCGCCGTGCAAGGCGCACACCTTTGCAGACCGTACAGGCAGAATTTTGTGCGCTTCATCGCAAGATGCGGCGCTGCGGGCTGGCGGCGGAGGTGTCCTCTGACGAAGCGGCATTTGCGGAATTTCTGCAAACGCATTGCCCGCAGACGGACCGCGAAACCGTGCAGCACCTGCTGGATGCCGTACAGGCGGCACAGTTTGCGCCCGAGCCATGCACCGCCGAAACCGCGCAGGAGATACGCGCCATGTGCCGTAAATTACGCAAAAAACTGTGCAGACGAACGGTGTGAGGGCTGTGCAAGGGGAAGCTTTACGCAAGAAATAATTGACGATTCGGCAAAAAACGATTACGATAATGGTAGATACATATCGGAGATGAGAAACCATGCCACCTTTGCCGAAGAACGACAAGCCGATCGATATCACGCAAATCGCGC
>OGCM01001604.1_pt1 | contig 25981 bp, 20 predicted proteins | sample 1570151 | NCBI WGS metagenome assembly OGCM01 (sample SAMEA4370582, study PRJEB24528) | human gut metagenome
CATCTATTCCCTTAATGATTTGCAGGGAAAAACTGTAAGCATCGGCTCCGAGGAATCAGGTTCCGAGAGCAACGCAAAGCAGATTCTTAAATACAGCGGTCTTACCGACGAGATAATCAAGACCGTCAACCTTGATTACAGTGATGCTGCACAGGAATTTACTGCAGGAAAAATCGACGCTCTTTTTATCACGGCAGGAATTAAAACAACCGTAATTGAAGAGCTTTCAAAAGAATGTGATGTACGTCTTTTAAATATTGACGATAACTGCATGGACAAATTAAAAGCCGCATGTCCTTTTTATTCAGAATATATAATTCCCGCATATACATACAATGGACAAACTGAATCGGTAAAAACACTCGGCGTCAAATCAGTGCTTCTTGCGTCCGACAGTCTTTCGAAGGATACGGTTAAACAGATAACATCATCACTTTTTGACAATTCAAAACAGCTGCAATATGCGACTTCTGTTGACCTCAACCTTAATATCCGTAACGCAGCAGAAGGAATAACAATCCCCTTCCATGCGGGTGCGGCAGCATATTATTCCGAACACGGAATTGATGTTATAACAGAATAGTCAGGAGGACTCACATGCTTTTATCTTTAGATATGTATCAGACAGTCGCTGTGGCTGTTCTGGTTCTTTTACTTGGAAGTTTTTTGAAAAAAAGAATATATTTTCTTGAAAAATTCTGTATTCCCGCACCTGTAATCGGTGGTCTTTTATTCGCAATATTTACTTGCATATGCCATGTAACGGGAATTATTGAATTTACATTCGATAACACACTTCGTGAAGTCTGTATGGTTTTATTTTTCACGTCCGTAGGATTTCAGGCAAATCTTAAAGTCTTAAAAAGCGGCGGCAAATCAATGGCTGTATTTTTAGGACTTGTAATTACATTAATAATAGCACAGAATTTCCTGGCTGTAGGTCTTTCCAGGCTCATGCACATCAACCCGCTTATAGGTATGTGTACAGGTTCAATCTCAATGGTTGGCGGTCACGGTACGGCAGGTGCTTTCGGTCCCGTACTTGAAGATTTTAATGTAAACGGAGCAACAACAATAAGTACAGCTGCAGCAACATTCGGTCTTATCGCAGGAAGCCTTATCGGCGGTCCTTTGGGAAAACTCCTCATTGAAAAAAGAAATCTTTTATCAACAGTAGTTCCTGAAGATGACAGCCTTCTTGTTGAAGATGAAAAGAAACATGAGCGTCACACAAGCATGTATGCCTCAGCTGTATTCCAGCTTATACTTGCAATTGGTCTCGGAACAATTTTTTCATGGATGCTTACAAAGACCGGACTTACATTTCCAATATATATCGGAGCAATGATTGCAGCAGCACTTATACGAAATATATCAGAATACTCCGGAAAAGGTACAATACACATGGGTGAAATTAATGACCTTGGTGGTATTTCACTCTCACTTTTCCTCGGTATGGCAATGATAACTTTAAAACTGTGGGAACTTGCATCACTCGCTCTTCCTCTCATAATACTGCTTTCTTCACAGGCATTGTTTATGTGTATTTTTACATATTTTATCGAATTTAATATTATGGGAAGAAATTATGACGCAGCAGTTCTTGTGGCGGGAACGTGCGGTTTTGGTATGGGTGCGACACCTAATGCCATGGCAAATATGCAGGCAATATGTGATAAGTATGCACCTTCTGTAAAGGCTTATCTTCTTATTCCTCTTATCGGAAGCCTTTTTGCAGATTTTATTAACAGCTTAGTAATTACATTTTTCATTAACTTTTTATAATGGAGGTATATTATGTTTAAGTTTGGTAAAAAACATTCTGAAAAAAAAAGCGACTATGATTTGACTTATGATAACCTGGCAATTCCGGAAATTCATACAGGTAAAAAGAAAAATGAACCCCCTGCCAATGAAGACACTCAGGATTCAGACAGTAAACACATAGACACCCAGTATGAAAATATGGCAATTCCGGAAATTCATATCCACAGACACAAACAATAAAAATACTTTAAGCCGGACAGCTTATACTGTCCGGCTTATTTTTTATTATTATGGTCTTATAATGCTTTTACTGCAAAGATATGTGATAATAAAATATCCTCCGTAAATAACAACTAGAAATACAAATGTTATACCAACCGACGCAAGCATTGAACTCATACCCATTGTCTGAAGAATCAAATTAATGAATTTAATTCCGAATACAGAATGAATTATTGCAAGAAGCAACGGAAAAGCAAAAAATATTCCAATCTGCTTAAATAACGCCATGTTAATCATTTTCTCATCAACACCGATTTTCCTAATCATCCCATATCTTTCCCTATTATCCGCACTGTCAGATAATTCTTTTAAAGCCAGTATTGCTGCACTGCTTATAAGGAATATAATTCCAAGATACAATGCGATAAATGTTACCAGTGCACCAAGCCCTACACTCGCCTCCGCCAAATCAATTTTTGAATTATATGAAAGATAACTCGTCTGATTAAAAATATTTTTCGATATATCATCAAGTTTATTTTCTATATCATATTTTTCTTCTTTTGAATCAGCCTTATAATCCGCTGTCATTCCGCATTTATATAGCTGGGAGTCTGTCAATGCGTCATCAGGTACGATAAAAATTCCATCATTTATATGCTGCGAAGCAAGTTCAATAAATCCATCCTTACATTCCTGATATTTCGGAGAATATGTTTTCCCGTTTATATCAATCTTTGTACCTGCCTTTAATGCCATATTTCTTATATCTGCCACTGTTTTAAAATTGGCAACAATTAAATATTCATTGTCACCAAGCGAATAAGTTTCATTACCGTAAAGCGTTGCAATTTTATTATAATCGCTTAATTTCATAAAATTGACAGATGACAAAAATGAAACCATCGGATATTTTTCACAAATTTCATCTGCCAGAATTCCCAATGTATCCATTTCTTCAAGCCCGGTCTGATAAACACTGTATTCTGTCATATTTTTTAAATACTCATCAACGTCAAAGCCGTTATTTTTAAGCGTATCACTTATACTAAGCTTTGAATCCTCAAGGATTTTTGTTGTCTTTTCATAATCATCACTATCCTTATCCGCTGTCGCATAAGCCTCTTTTAACGCTTCATAGCTGATTTTTGTAAACTGAATATCTACAGGACACATTTTTTTAAAATCCGAAGACATTGAATTTTTCATTGACAAAGCAGCCGACAAAACACTTATTGTGATAAAAAGCATTAAACATATAATCGTTGTTGAAAATACCGTTGTATTAATCTTGCTGCAAAACTGCCTTAACACAAAGCTGTTTACCCCCTTATAATATACGCCCTTGATACTTGTAAATATTTTTATAAGAAGACCCGACAGCGACCAAAAAATCAAAAATGTAGCAACACATCCCATAGCAATAGGAATAATTATCTTATCCGCCATATCCATATTTGAAAATCCGGCAGTTACCATCCAATACGCATACGAAAGAATTCCCACTCCGATTACAAATACGATTGTGCATATAACAGGATTTTTCATTTTGACTTTCTCTGTCTTTTTTCCTGCGTTAAGAAGGTCTATCAGCTTGCATCTGCTTATATTCACAACATTAAATACCATTACAAGCAAATACATAATTGTGAAATATAAGAGTGTTTTCACACATGCTTTTGACGAAAATGTAAACTTGAATTTTGTCATATCCGCATCAAAAAGATTTGCCACAAGGATGCTCATAAACTGAGATAATACTGCTCCGAGAAAAAGTCCCACAACAAGTGAAACAATGCCGATTAATAATGTCTCAAAGAAAAGAATTATCGATATTTTTCTCTTACTCATTCCAAGCGTAAGATAAATCCCAAATTCCTTATTTCTTCTTTTGATAAGAAATCTGCTTGCATAAATAATCAAGAAGCCCAAAACACATGACACAAATACGCTCACACCGCTAAGCATCTCATTCATAAGCTTTATTATATCATAAACGTTCTTCCTGACATCAAGCATTACTGTCTGACTGTCAATCGCATTAAATACATAAAATACCGCAACACCAAGTATAAGAGTAAAGAAATAAACGGCATAATCTTTAAAACTCTTTCTGATGTTTTTTACAGAAATTTTAAAGAGCATTGTTCAAATCTCCTCCGAGCAGTGTTACAACATCAATAATTTTATCAAAAAATTCTTTACGGGTATTGTCGCATTTATTAATCTCGTTAAAAATTTTGCCGTCCTTGATAAATATTACCCTGTCTGCATAACTTGCAGTAAACGCATCATGTGTAACCATAAGTATTGTTGCTTCCAGTTCTGCATTAAGATAGTTAAAACTTTCAAGTAACATTCTTGAAGATTTTGAATCGAGTGCTCCTGTAGGTTCATCAGCAAGAATCAGCTTTGGATTAGTGATAATCGCTCTAGCACTTGCAACTCTCTGCTTCTGTCCACCTGACATCTGATACGGATATTTATTTAACACTTCATAAATTCCAAGTTCATTTGCAACTTTTTTCACACGTCTGTCAATTTGACCGGCTTTTATATTCTGAATAGAAAGTGCCAGTGCAATATTTTCATATGCTGTAAGTGTATCAAGCAGATTGAAATCCTGAAAAATAAATCCCAGCTCCTCTCTTCGGAACTTGTTTAACTTATTTCCCTTTAATCCCGTAATATCATATCCGCCAACAAATATTCTGCCGGACGTAACTTTATCAAGTGTAGAGATACAATTAAGCAGCGTGGTCTTTCCAGAGCCACTCGCTCCCATTATAGATACAAATTCGCCTTTTTCTACCTCAAAAGAAATATTGTCAATCGCTTTTGTAAGGCTCGATTTGTTTCCATAATACTTTTCAATATTGTCAATTCTAAGTATCGTTTCCATAAATAATCTGTCCTTTCATTTAGATTAATTATGTTTTACCACTTTTTATTAATTCGGTCGTTCGACTAATATTACACAACATTACAATTTTGTAACATTACATAATATTGCGTAATAATATTATTTATTTTTTAATGTCTCTTTGTAAAAATCATTTTTAAAAAACTCAATACTTACAAGCGTATACTCACCTTTCACAGATTCGATTGTTATTTTGTGTCCCAGTTTTTCACAAAGATTCTTTACTATATACATTCCCATTCCGGTAGCTTTTGAGTAGGCATGTCCATTTTCTCCCGTAAATGATTTGTCAAACACTCTTGGCAAATCGGCCGCCGGTATTCCTATTCCGTTATCATAAATATTAAGTACTGTCGATTTATCATTTTTTACGACATATATTTTTATTACGCTGCCGTCCGTTTTCTTTTCGTCACGGTATTTTATGCTGTTGCTTATTATCTGATTAAGTATAAATTCAAGCCATTTTGAATCGGTGCATACGTCAGCATCTGCATTTTCAACCTGAAAATCAATATTATTTTCAAGAATATCGTCTTTATTTTTTACCGCCACGGCCGCAATCAGCTTGAAAAGACGACAGTCGCTTATAATGTAATCTTTCTGTGCATTTTCGCTTCTCACATAATACAGAATCTGTTCAAGATAATTATTCACTCTGTTTACGTGATGTGTCATTCTTTCTGTCACATCAGGATATTTTTCTTTATAATTATGCAGAATCAAAGTCATTGATGCTATCGGAAGCTTTATTTCATGTATCCACATCTCAACATATTCTTTGAAATCCTGTGTAGCATGACAATATTTTTTAACATTTTCCACCATCGATTTATCTATATCGCTTATCACATCGTATATAATTTTACCCTCATAAAACGACGGCTCACTGAGCGTTTCCATAACTAGATATTTCTGTTCAAGATTCTGCGTATTATTTACAAACTCATCAAAATATCTTTTCTTTCTAAAAAAATCTATGAAAATTTCCGATATCCACAATAATGTAATTATAATTCCAACCGTTATTTTCAACTCAATCTGCGACTTAAACGCAGTCATAAGCAATATAACCGCAATAATAACAAATATATAAATAATAACTGAATACAGCCTGTCTTTCAGATACTTTCCAAATTTCATACCAATATATATCCCTGACCTTTTCTTGTCTCAATAACATCTTCTATGCCTATATCTTTAAATCTTGCCCTTAATCTGCTTATATTAACAGTCAGTGCGTTATCGTTTAAATATTCTTCATTATTCCATAGTTCAGTCATAAGTTCATCTCTCGATACGATTCTGTCTTTCTTTGCCAACAGACACATAAATATTGTCATTTCATTTTTGGTAAGAAGCATCTCGTCTCTTCCGTCATTATATTTTATAACACCTTTCTGAGGCAGAATTTCCATTCCCCTGTAAAATGTGCTGTTATTTGCTGACGATGCCGCTGCTCTTTTTAACAAAGCATTAATTCTTAACAACAATATTGTAGGATTATACGGCTTTGTAATATAATCGTCTGCTCCATAACTCATTGATAATACCTCGTCCGCCTCTGAATCCCTGCTTGTAACCATAATAACCGGAACATCTGTCTTTTGTCTCAAATCCCTTAACAATATCTCTCCGTTCATATAAGGGATATTAATATCAAGAAGCACCAAATCAGGCTCATTTCTTAATATCTCATCACTTGCATTTTTAAAATCAGTAAGAATTGATACCTCATACCCTGAATTTTCAAGTAATGCTTTTAATTCTATACTTATATCTTTGTCATCTTCCACTATAAGAATCTTTTTCATCACTCTTCCTCCTGATATTAATATTTATCCATTATGATGATTATGTCAAGCAGAAAAGAATTGTTCCGCCCGTAAGCTGCACAGGACTCGTTAATATTAAAAAATTATCGCACCTGCAATTTTATGCAGGTGCGATTTTTTGTTGGTTATAGGATATCATGACAGTCGCCAAAGCTTTGTTTAATGACAGACTTTTAATTAATTTTTCTTATTTTCTTCATAAGCCTTTCTTCCTTCGGCAACTCCGGCTTTAATTCCGGCAACTGCAGCTTTCGCAACTTCCTTGCCGACTCTTGCAGCTTCTTTTCCTGCCTTGACTGCTTCCTTAGCAACTTCTTTTCCGACCTTGGCCGCCTCTCCTGCTGCCTTTTTAGCTTTTTCCTTAATTTCATCCATATCAATATCGGAACTCTTACATGACTGTCTACACTCCGGATATGTCAGTGCTGCCTGTGCTGCTGCAAGTCTTGCAATAGGAACTCTGAATGGAGAGCAGCTTACATAGTCAAGTCCTGCCTGATGACAGAATTCAATACTTGAAGGGTCTCCGCCATGCTCACCGCATATACCGCATTTCAAATCAGGACGTACACTTCTTCCTTTTTCAACTGCCATTTTTACAAGCTGTCCGACACCGTTTTTGTCAAGACGTGCAAATGGGTCTGATTCATATATCTTATTCTTATAATATGAGTCAAGGAATTTGCCAGCGTCATCTCTTGAAAATCCGAATGTCATCTGCGTAAGGTCATTTGTTCCGAATGAGAAAAATTCAGCCTCACTTGCAATCTCATCTGCAAGAAGTGCAGCTCTTGGAATCTCAATCATTGTTCCGATTTTGTAATGCATATCTGAATTCTTTTCAGCTTTAACAGCCTCTGCAGTATTTACAACAATATCTTTTACAAACTTTAATTCTTTTTTCTCACCTACAAGCGGAATCATAATCTCCGGTACAATATTATATCCTTTTTCTTCATGGACTTCAATTGCTGCTTCCATAACTGCCCTTGTCTGCATTTCGGCAATCTCAGGATATGTCACTGCAAGACGACAGCCTCTGTGTCCCATCATAGGATTAAATTCATGAAGTGCATCACATGTTGCTTTTATCTCATCAACCGAAATATTCATATCTTCGGCAAGTGCCTTAATATCCTCTTCTGCAGTAGGCAGGAATTCATGAAGTGGCGGGTCAAGGTAACGAACCGTCATCGGCTTTCCTTCCAACGCCTCATACATGGCTTTAAAGTCCGCCTTCTGGAAGACGAGAAGTTCATTAAGAGCCTCTTTTCTTCCCTCAACAGTCTTTGAAAGAATCATCTTACGAATCTTAGGTATTCTGTCAGGTTCAAAGAACATATGCTCAGTACGGCACAGTCCGATTCCTTCTGCTCCAAGTTTTACAGCATTGAGCGTATCCTTAGGTGTATCTGCATTTGTGCGGACACCAAGCTTTCTGTACTCATCTGCCCAATTCATAATTCTTTCAAAATTACCGCTTACAGTTGCTTCTACTGTCTTAATGTCACCCTTATAAATCTTGCCTGTTGTTCCGTCAAGAGAAATATAATCACCCTTGTGGAATTCTTCTCCTCCAAGTGTAAATACTTCTTTTTCTTCATCAATCACAATATCAGAGCATCCTGAAACACAGCATGTTCCCATTCCTCTGGCAACTACAGCAGCATGTGAAGTCATGCCGCCACGCACAGTAAGAATACCCTGTGAAGCATGCATACCTTCTATATCTTCAGGTGATGTCTCAAGTCTTACAAGAATTACACGCTCACCTTTTCCTCCGATACCTTCTTCTTTTGCCTCATCAGCTGTAAATAAAATCTTTCCGGCAGCAGCTCCCGGTGATGCAGGCAATGCCTCACCAACCACATTTCCAGCTTTTAAGGACTCCTCATCAAAAGTCGGATGAAGCAGCTGATCAAGTGACTTTGCATCAATTCTCATAACAGCTTCCTGCGGAGTTATCATATTTTCATCTACCAGATCACATGCAATCTTAATTGCTGCCTGAGCTGTACGCTTGCCATTTCTTGTCTGGAGAAAATACAGCTTACCTTCTTCAATGGTAAATTCCATATCCTGCATATCACGATAATGATTTTCAAGTTTTAATGCAAGTTCCATAAATTGCTTATAACATTCCGGAAGGTCCTCTTCAAGCTTGGAAATCGGCTGTGGTGTACGGACACCTGCGACAACATCCTCACCTTGTGCATTGATAAGATATTCGCCATATATACCTTTTTCACCCGTAGACGGATTCCTTGTAAATGCAACACCTGTTCCTGATGTCATGCCCTTATTTCCAAATACCATTGTCTGAACATTAACAGCAGTACCCCAGTCGCCCGGAATATCATTCATTCTTCTGTATACAATGGCTCTCGGATTATCCCATGAACGGAATACTGCCTTAACAGCCTCTATAAGCTGTTCCTTTGGCTCCTGTGGAAAATCCTGATTTTTATTTTCCTTGTAAACCTGCTTGAATCTTACAATAAGCTCTTTTAAATCATCCTCTGTAAGTTCAGTATCGTACTTTATTCCTCTCTTTTCCTTAATCTCATCAATGATTTTTTCAAAATATGACTTAGGAACTTCCATTACAACATCTGAAAACATCTGGATAAATCTTCTGTAAGAATCGTACGCAAATCTTGCATTTCCGGTCTTTTTAGCAAATCCTTCAACAGATTCATCATTAAGTCCGAGATTAAGAATAGTATCCATCATACCTGGCATAGAAGCTCTTGCACCTGAACGCACTGAAACAAGCAGAGGTTCTTGTGTATCGCCGAACTTCTTACCATTAATCTCCTCCAGCCAAGAAACTGCATCAAAAATCTGGTTTATGATTTCTTCCCTGATTTTTCTGCTGCTTGCATAATAATCCGTACAAGCCTCCGTTGTTACAGTAAATCCTTGTGGTATAGGCATTCCAAGGCCTGTCATCTCGGCAAGATTAGCACCTTTTCCGCCGAGCAGGTTCCTCATTGAAGCATTTCCTTCTGAAAATTTGTAAACCCATTTTGCCATATAGTGTCCCTCCTTATATTTTTATATGTCTACGTCAATTATATACCTGTCGTAGCCATTTATAACAACTGTATTTTTATATTTGTCCTCTCTCTTAAAACCATTGCTATAACTCTTATGAACATGACCATGTATAAAATATTTTGGCTGATATTCGTCCAATATATCAACAAAAGCGTCAAATCCTTTATGAACATGATCTTCACCATCATTAACTCCGGCCGCCGGTGAATGTGTAAGCAGGATATCAATTCCTTTATGTCTCTTTATTGAAAGCCACATTTTTCTTACCCTCTGTTTCATCTGTGCCTGCGTATACTGATTCTTACCGTTATTATATCTTATAGAACCTCCAAGACCCATAATACGGACTCCACGGTATACATAAATCTTATTTTCAATACAGATGCATCCATCAGGTGGTGCAATCTCATAGCAGTCATCATGATTGCCATGAACATAAAGAATAGGCACCTTTGAAAATGAAGCAAGAAATGACAGATATTGCGGTTTTAAATCGCCACAAGACAGTATAAGATCAATTCCATCCAGCTTTTCCTTTTCAAAATAATCCCATAAATATTTAGACTCAACATCTGCTAATACAAGTATTCTCATAATCAACTCAATCCCAACTTATGTTTATTCTCTCGTAATTCCCTGACTTACCATTATTGCTCTTGCACTTTCATCAAGCTCATCAATTGCAGGAATATCACCAACTACATTATCAAGAAGCCAATCCATTGTGATAATGTCCTCCGGGCTCATCTCATGTCCCTTTTTATTCTGAAGATGTCGGTTTTGGTCATATAACTCATCAGAAAATGGTTCAAATTCATTGTTACAGATAACTTTTCTAAATAGTTCAACCAGTCTTCTTGTCTCTACCGGAACTTTGTTAGAACAGATTAAATCAACAACTCCCGATGACATGCCCCACCAGTAATTAAGAGCCCTGCCGCTGTCAGAATCCTCATCTTTCTTCCATGAGCCGCCGAGTATGCTCTGTATAAGCTTTTCATAAAATACGCCCCAGTGCCATACAGGCATTGCTATATGCTGTCTGTTGCCGACGCCTTCATTATTATATAATCCAAAACGTCTTGAACCACACTGTGGTGTTATCATATCCTGATCAGAAATATAGTGAATATCTTCTTTCTTGAATTCTTCTTCAATATTGATACCTTTTACAGACGACCATTTCAGATAAATCTTCGCTCTTGGATTAACAAACTTCGCTCCAAGTGCAAATGCATTAATATTAGCAACTGTACCATAAACAGGATACTGTGCAACATATCCAATCTTATTCTGTGTTGCCAGTGCTCCTGCAAGAACCCCTGTAAGAAACTTTGCTTCATACATTCTCGCATAATATGTCCTTATATACTTATGCGATGTATTGAGCGAACAGTTAAGAATCTTTACATCCGGATGTGCAATCGCCATCTTTACACTTGCTATTGTCATTGCCGGAGATGTGACAAATATAAGGTCTGCACCATTTTTTATCATCATCTCAATAGCATGCTCATCATCTTTTTCCGGCTTGACATTAGTAATGCTTATCGTCTCTATCTGCTTACCAAATGTATCATCTATATACTGTCTTCCAAGTTCATGTGCATAACACCATTCCGAATCCTGTGGTGTATTTTCATATATAAATCCCACTTTCAGTTTCTTGCTTCCGCTGTCTGGCCTAGGAAGGAGATAACTCAAAATGTTTTTCTTAGGCTCATTTACAGTAGGGTCCATCTTTAAATCAACCGCACTGTCTTCTGACAACAATACGAATTCAGCCCATGATTTTGCAACATTCTTTGCCATATCTGACGGTGTCATCTTTTTAACTGTATCATATCCGAAAATGTGAATAAATCTCAGGAATGCGTCTCCTACCGGATAATCAAATCTGTCGCCTCCTCTTGAATCAAAAGCATTCTTAAATGATAAAAAGCATGACACAAAATCTTTTTTGGCATCCTCATCCATCTTTTTATCCGGCTCAATTCCCACAAGCTTCATAAGTGACGGAAAACTTCCCACTTCGCTGAAATATATATCATTGAGCCTTGTGCATTTGTAAAATTCCATAAATTCATAATAAATCTTAACTTCCGGATTATCTGACTTTTTGGGAATCTTTCGTATTACTTCTGCATTAACTGTAACTGCATTAAAATACTTTAATACACTTACACGTTTATTTCCTTCAAGTACATAAAACTTGTTCATATATTCATATACTTTAATCGGGTCTCTTATTCCTTCATTAACCTGGCTGTCACTAAGACTCGCCCATTTTGCAGAAAATTCCGTTCCCCAGTCAAGAAGCGGCATGAAATTGCCCGCAAATGCATTAGTTCTTGAAGCATTACATGTTCCGACAACAAGCCTTAACGGAATCTGGTCAACCGAAAGGCTTACTTCAGAATCAATCTCATCATCTGAAACAAGATTCTCAAGAACCGGAAGATATGGATATGCTCCCTTATTGACACATGCATGATACTCTTTTTTCCCCAGCTTTAAAGCTGACATATAATCCTGAACCGACATAACAATCTCCATTCTTGTGCCAAAATGCACCAAACAAAAAATATAACTCCATACATTGTTAATTGTTTAACTCTTATATTTGTATTATAACAGACCTGTAACTTTTATCAACCAAAATTACTCTTTACTTTTTTCAATAAATGTGCAAATATATTGGAAAACGTCAATAAGGAGAGATACTGTGACTACTTTACCAAAAGACCCTGTAATGCTGCTTTCTTTTACAAATATGCAGCTGAGGGATAATTATTCATCACTTGATGAATTCTGCAAATCATTTATGATAGATAAAAAAGATATAATATCTGCATTAAGTAATATTGATTATGAATATGACAGCCGTACAAATCAGTTTATCTGATTCATACGGCTGTCATTTAATTTACACATACACACCAAAATCTGTGCTTACACCGGAATTTGGCTGCTGCTGTATTTTTATTATTTCTGTACTTCACCCTTGCTGCGAGCTTCAAGCTTATCTCCGTCAACATCAATCAGTATCGTACCTGTACTGATATTACCTGCAAGAATAAGCTTTGCTGCAAGTGTCTCAACTGTTTTCTGGATATATCTTTTAAGTGGTCTTGCACCATATGTCGGGTCAAATCCATGCGATACAACAAACTCCTTTGCCTCAGGTGTAAGCTCAACCTTTAATTCCTTATCCGCAAGACGCTTATTTACATCTGCAATAAGCAAATCGACAATATTACCAATATTGGCCTTTGTAAGAGGCTTAAACATTATAATCTCATCAAGACGGTTAAGAAATTCAGGTCTGAAATGTGCCCTTAAATCCTGCATAACAAGATTTTCCGCGTCAGGCTTAATTCCACCATTCTCATCAATACCATCAAGAAGATATGTTGAACCGATATTACTTGTCATGATAATAATTGTGTTTTTAAAATCTACAGTTCTGCCCTGTGAGTCTGTGATACGTCCATCATCAAGCACCTGTAAAAGCACATTAAATACATCAGGATGAGCTTTTTCGACTTCATCAAAAAGAACAACGGAATATGGTTTTCTACGTACTGCCTCTGTAAGCTGGCCACCTTCGTCATATCCTACATATCCCGGAGGTGCTCCTATAAGACGGGATACTGAATACTTCTCCATATACTCGGACATATCAAGTCTTACAATGTTATTTTCATCATCAAACAAGCTCTGAGCCAGTGCCTTTGCAAGTTCTGTCTTACCGACACCAGTAGGTCCCAAAAACATAAATGAACCGATAGGCTTTGTAGGATCTTTTATACCTGCCTTAGAACGAATAATAGCTTCTGTTACTTTTGTAACACCTTCATCCTGTCCTACTACACGCTTGTGAAGTTCATCTTCAAGATGAAGTGTCTTCTGACGCTCTGTTTCAGAAAGTTTTGCAACCGGAATACCTGTCCACCTTGATATAATCTTAGCGATTTCTTCCTCTGTTACACTCTCATGTACAAGGTCAAGATTCTTATTTTTAACCTTTTCTTCTGCCTCATTTAACTTCTTCTGCAATGCCGGAAGCTTACCATACTGAAGTTCTGCGGCTTTTTCAAGGTCATAATTTCTCTTTGCCTTTGCTATCTCGTTATTTAACTGGTCTAATTCTTCCTTAATCTTGCTTATGGAATCAACGCTTGCTTTTTCGTTGTCCCATTTTGCTTTCTGCTGGTTAAATTGTGAACGAAGTTCTGACAATTCTTTTTCAAGATTACCCAGACGCTCTTTGCTGAGATTGTCTGTCTCTTTTTTAAGAGCTGCCTCTTCAATTTCAAGCTGCATTATCTTACGCTGCAATTCATCAAGTTCAGCCGGCATTGAATCAAGTTCTGTCTTTATCATTGCACATGCCTCATCGACAAGGTCAATAGCCTTATCAGGCAGGTAACGCTCTGAAATATAACGGTCAGACAATGTTGCAGCAGAAACTAACGCACCATCTGTAATCTTAACACCATGATAAACTTCGTACCTGTCTTTAAGACCACGAAGGATTGATATTGTATCTTCTACTGAAGGTTCATCAACCATAACAGGCTGGAAACGACGTTCAAGTGCTGGGTCTTTTTCAATATACTGACGATGTTCATCAAGCGTTGTCGCACCAATACAGTGAAGCTCACCTCTTGCAAGCATAGGTTTTAACATATTGCCTGCGTCCATAGAACCTTCTGTCTTACCGGCACCTACTATTGTATGGATTTCATCGATGAAAAGAATTATGCTGCCTTCGCTTTTCTTAACCTCATCAAGAACAGCTTTTAATCTCTCCTCAAATTCACCACGATACTTTGCACCTGCTACAAGAGCACCCATATCAAGTGCAAATATCTTCTTATCCTTCAGTCCTTCCGGAACATCACCTCTTACAATTCGCTGTGCAAGTCCTTCGACAACTGCAGTTTTACCTACACCAGGTTCACCGATAAGAACCGGATTGTTCTTTGTCTTTCTTGAAAGGATACGGATTACATTTCTAATCTCATTATCCCTGCCTATTACAGGGTCAAGTTTTCCTTCCTTTGCCTTTTCAACCAAATCCTGTCCGTATTTATTAAGTGTATCATACGTAGCTTCCGGATTATCAGAATTAACTGACTGATTACCTCTAACAGTTGCAAGAACTGATAAAAACTTATCCCTTGTAATTCCATAAGTTTTAAAAAGCTGTTTTATTGCTTTGTTAGGTGCTGCTATCATTGCAAGCATAAGATGCTCAACTGAAACATATGCATCACCCATTCTTTTTGCCTCATCTTCAGCATTAACAAGAACCTTATTTAAATCATTACTTACATAAAGATTCACATTTCCCGAAACCTTTGTCTTCTGTGAAAGAAGTGTCTCGATATTTTTTATAAATGTGTCCTTATTGATATCCATTTTTTCAATGAGATTTGCAATAAGGCTGTCTTCTATTGTCATAAGGCTGTAAAGAAAATGCTCCTGGTCAATTTCCTGATTGCCATAATCGTAAGCGATTTTCTCACAATTGTTTACTGCTTCAATTGACTTCTGAGTAAATTTGTTTATATTCATAACACAACCTCCTTTGATGTCTGTTTCTTAACTACAAGTACGTTATATCACTCGTTGTTAGCACTGTCAACAGGTGAGTGCTAATTATTTTATTAAAAAATTATAAACACGGTATTATGTGTTTTTGCACGTCAAATAGTTGTGTATCTAAACAAACTATAATCTTTGACTTTCTTTTTCCCGCAGTTTCAAGCTTTAAAATATGTATTTTACATTTACATCAAGATACTGTATAGTAGATACATTGTTTATTAATTAAAAAAACATCGGGAGGCTTTTTAACTTTATGAAAAAAAGAGAATCATTTAACAATCAGTGGGGCTTTATACTTGCATGTATAGGCTCTGCAGTCGGAATGGGAAATATATGGATGTTTCCTACCCGCGTTTCCATGTATGGCGGCGGTGCATATCTTCTGTTATACATAATCTTTGTAGCACTTATCGGTTTCACAGGCGTAATCGGTGAGATGAGTTTAGGACGTGCTGCAAAATCAGGTCCTATAGATGCTTTTGGTCTTGCCTGCGAATCAAAAGGAAAAAGAAAGCTCGGCGAAATACTCGGACTTATTCCTGTTCTCGGCTCGCTAGCAATGGCAATCGGATACACTGTGGTAATGGGCTGGATTTTAAAATACATGATTGGCTCATTTACAGGCTCAACATTATCACCTCAGGATACAGCCGATTTTGCTGGAAAATTCGGAAACATGGCATCTTCATTTGGCAATAATTTATGGCAGTTTTTTGCACTTGCAGCAGGCATTGGAATATTAATGTTCGGTGTCGGAAGAGGAATTGAAAAAGCCAACAAAATTATGATGCCTGTATTTTTTGTACTTTTCATTATTCTTGGCATCTATGTATTCTTCCAGCCCGGTTCAACAGACGGATATAAATACATTTTTACAATAGACACACAATATTTATTTTCGCCAAAGACATGGGTATATGCTCTCGGCCAGGCTTTTTTCTCATTATCGGTAGCAGGCAGCGGAACTTTAATTTACGGCTCATACCTTTCTGATAACGAAGACATTCCAAAAGCGGCAGGCAGAGTTGCATTATTTGACACAATCGCCGCAATGCTCGCAGCACTCGTTATTATTCCCGCAATGGCTACAACCGGTGCAAGATTAAACCAGGGCGGTCCGGGACTTTTATTTATATATCTTCCGGCACTATTTAAATCAATGCCCGGTGGTTATATAATTGCAGTTATTTTCTTTGTTGCAGTGTTCTTGGCAGGACTTTCATCACTTATCAATCTGTATGAAGCACCCGTTGCAACAATTCAGGAAAAATTTAAGTTAAACCGTAAAATATCATGCTCAGTCATTGCAGTATTCGCATTAATAGTATCACTTTGTATACAGGGAATTGTATCCGAATGGATGGATGTGCTTTCAATCTATATCTGCCCTCTCGGTGCAGGACTCGCAGGAATAATGTTCTTCTGGGTTTTAGGTAAGAAATATGTAGAAAATCAGGTGAATCTTGGACGCACAAATAAATTTACAGACAAGTTTTACCCTGTCTGCAAATATATTTATTGTCCTGTCTGTATTCTTGTTTTAATACTCGGAATCGTGTTCGGGGGAATTGGTTAATAAATTTGCATCATGCACACATTTTATCATACTAATTCGACTTTTACGGCACCATAATTTCTTATTGATGCCACATACACATTTCCTTTTCCGAAAATGTGTTCCATATAATCTTTATATGAATAAACATCTTTCACTGGCAGTATGCACATAATTACTCCGGCGAAACCTCCACCATGTACGCGGCATACGCTGTCCGTTCCTTTGAGGAAACGCCCTGTAAGTGTCAATGCCAGTGAAATTTTTTGTTCTGAAGGGTTATTTGGACAGTAACAGTTCTGCAAAAGTTCCCACGAAGATTTTCCTGATTCATCAATCATTCTTTTTATCAAATCAAAATCATCATTGTCAATCGCTTCCGCCATTCTGTCCACACGCTCATTTTCTTCAAAAAAATGTATTGCACGAAGCACGGCTCTGTCACTGTGTAATATCGAACCGGCGTCATTGTAACTATCATGATTTAAAATCACTTTCATTAATTCATCTATATTAGTTTCACACAGACGCTTACATCCAAGCACTTCTGCCACCGAAAACATTTCCTTAGGAATTGCCGAATACTCTTCACTTAAGTCGGCATGTCCTTTTCCTGTATTTACAATAACAAGGCTGTATCCGAATTTTTCAAAGGAAAGATTTTTCTTCGTAAACTTCACTTCATTTTCATCAGAAAAATCCATATATACGGCACCACCGACAGCACATGTTATCTGGTCCATAAGGCCTGACGACTTATGCCAGAACTCATTTTCCGCGTACTGCCCTGCTTTTGCACAGTCATTTTCAGTCATTTTATTATCATTAAACATAAAATTAATAATTGCACATATAAGCATTTCATACGAAGCCGATGAACTTACTCCAGCCGATGGGATAACCTGCGTTGTCACATACGCATCAAAACCGCCCACATCAAATCCATTTTTCATAATATACGTACATATTCCCGCAACAAGCGATCTGCTGCCGTCGTATAAATAGCATACTTTTGCATCTGTATTATAGTTATTAACATAATCAGCGATAGATTTAAGGTCAACTTCAATATATTCATGTCCCTCGCTGTAAATTCTAATAATATCAGTTTCATTTGGAGCCGCTGCCGCAATTGTATCCATATCAATAGCTGCCGCTATCACCCTGCCGCCGTTGTGGTCGGTATGATTTCCTATTATTTCACTGCGTCCCGGTGCTGAAAAAAACTGAATTGTACAATTTCCACCATTTTCATATTCCGTGGCATGTCCGAATTTTTCAATAAATCCTTTTTCCAAATGCTTATATCTTTCATTTGTTTCAAGCGTTATCGTCTGCATTTACTTCCTCCATAAAATACAATCTTGCAGTAAAATCCTGATACAGCCTTACATCTTCACTGTATCCTGTAGCGGAAAAAGATTGTTTTAACTTAACTCCAGCATACATAAGTGTGTCTCCGTAAGCCGTATAATCTTCTGTCTCTCCATCCAGTTTTACAAATTTTGAGGCAAGTTCCTGAACAAGAGAGCCCTGTTTTATGTGAACAGGTGAAACCATATTTACAAGCTCCCCAAACTCTTTAATATTATGCTTTAACCTTCTGTTGTAAAAATGATATACAGCATCGTCCTTTAAGCCATTCGCAAAAAAACAGGCGAATTGTGTATTAGGCACGACAAGTTTCTGCATAGTAAACCCGACAGCTTTGCTCATATCCTTTGATGCAACGCACCATGAAGCATTGTTGCCAGCTCCGTTATTAAGCACACCATGATTACGTGAATTTCTGTTATCAAAACATTCTCTGCGGTAAAAAGTACCATACTGTATAACTTCACGCCATTTTTTATACAATTCAATCTGAGCTTTAACTGCCATAAATTCGTCTTTTGGCAAATCACATAGATTAAATTCATATCCGAGATTTCCAAACGCCGCAACAGCAAATCTTGTCTCAATCGGCATATTTCTTAATGTCTGATGATTAGGACTCGCCGAAACATGTGCTGAAATGCAGCTTAGCGGATAGCCATAACTGTAATTATACTGAATCTGTGTACGACAAAGTGCATCTGTGTTATCGCTTGCCCAGATTTGCGGAAAATAACAAAGAATCCCAAGATCAAACCTGTTACCGCCAGCTGAACAGCCCTCAAATAAAATATCAGGAAATCTTTTTGTAAGCTCTCTCATACAATGGTACAATCCGCATACATATCTGTGTGCCATCTCTCCCTGCCTTTCAGGTGGGAGATTTTTTGAATAATAATCACTGAAAATCCTGTTCATATCCCATTTCACATAGGAAATGTCAGCCGATGAAAAAATATTGCTCATCTGCTCTATTATGTAATCCTGAACCTCAGTATTTGAAAGGTCAAGAATTCTCTGGTTTCTGCCTTCTGAATGTGGCTTTTCAGGAATATCAACAACCCACTCCGGATGTTTTTCATATAACCGGCTCTTAACATTAACCATCTCAGGCTCAACCCATATTCCAAAGTCAAGCCCTAGTGCTTTGATTTTATCCGCAATCTCCCTAATGCCACCGGGAAGTTTCTTTTCATTCGGTGTCCAGTCCCCAAGCGATGACGTATCATCATCTCTTTCGCCAAACCAGCCATCATCCATTACAAAAAGCTCGACGCCGGCTTCTTTTCCGGCTTTTGCAAGTCTTAAAAGCTTTTTCTCATTAATATTAAAGTATGCTGCCTCCCAGCTGTTCAACAATATGGGACGCACTCTATTTTTCCATTTGCTGCGTACAATATGATTATTTACAAAATCATGCATATTATGGCTCATTGAATTAAATCCAGCATATCCATAAGTCATAACTGCCTCAGGAGTTTCAAAACTTTCTCCGGCACTGATTTTATAGGAAAATAATGACGGATTAATCCCTGTTACAATTCTTAACTTTCCATAAGAATTAACCTGTGCTGCCTCATAATGATTGCCGCTGTAAATAAGATTAAATCCAAAACACTCTCCGAAATTCTCCGATGTATTATGTCTTGCAATCATAACAAACGGATTTGCACGGTTTGATGATGTTCCCGTAACTGATTCATTGACATATTTTCCAGCTTCTAGGCTGATAATATTCCTATTCATCTCTCTTATCCATGCACCATTAAAAGACGAAAGTTCATAATCAGAATCATTAAAATCCAGCTGCATACTCATAAGACGGTTTAATCTGACATCATCTGTACTCTCATTTATAAACTTTGCACTTCTTGTAATAACATTACATTTTTCATATACATAATAGTGTAATTCCAGCTTCAGATTATAATTTGAATCTTTTAAAATAACTGTAAGATGTCCGACATTTCCATCTTCATCATACGAGCCCGGAAGCGTTTCTGATTCTTCTTTTCCCAATGTAATCTTAGAACTTTCAAATAAAAAATCAGACGTACTACTTCCGTCAGCATGGCTTACTTCTATAAACGGCTCCCTTATATCACCCTTTCCCCATGAAGACATTTCAAGGCACATATCCTCAAGTGAAAAATTATTAAAATCAGGACTGTATATATTAGTATTTCCGGGTATGCTAACATGTTTTTCGCAAAGAACCTGTGCATCCGCATGAATTTTTCTTCCATAATACAGATGCTGTAAATGTCCGCTCTCGCACTCCCTGAATATATATGATGTATTATCTGTATCAAGCTTATAAATGCCATTTTGTGCAGTAATCATAATTTATCCATCCTTATAAGTAATCAGTTTCTACGCTCTTTAATGCCTTTTGTAATCTCTTCCATTTTCTTGTCTGTAAGAATATATTTTTTGTGAAAATAAATCAGTGCAATAATAAGACCGATTATAGGAATTACAGTCATTGTCATTCTGAGTCCTGCAACCGAACCGCCCGTTGTGACAGCTGCATCTGCATCAGTATTACTGCTAAGATGGCTCAGTGACAGACAGATTGAAACTACAAGTGCCGCAACACCCGATGCCAGTTTAACAACAAATGTCTGCATAGAAAAAATCACGCTCTCATCACGCCTGTTATTTTTAAGTTCACCATAATCTACAGTATTTGCAAGGAAAATCGTAGTCAGTACAAGTAACATTCCATTTGCCGCAAATATGAAAAACGCAGGTATAAATAAAACAAATACGCTTGACATTGATGTAAATACAAGTATTAGAAGCACTATATATCCTGTGATTGCCATTGCAAAACTTACATAGAATATTTTCATTGTGTTCATTAATTTTCTAAGAAGCGGAAACAGAACCATCATTGACAGAATCTGAACCGCACCTCCGAATGTGTTAAAAAGTGTATATCCATTATACCAATCGGCACCACCAAAGTCATATTTAAAAAAGTAAATTACAAGATTTGAAGTTATGTATACAGAGGCATTGATAAGCACAATTGTCACAACCACAGCAACTGCCTGGTCATTCTGTACAAGTGCCTTAAACATCTGCTTTACTGATACACTTTCAACATTAACCGTAGACTTTTCTTTTATATTAACACAAGTTATAAGAATTGATACAAAAAACAATATTGAAATTATAAGTGCATACCACTTAAATCCTGTATATTCATTTCCATTTCCAAGAAGATAAACACACTGCATTGTTATTACTGTAACAATTGCAGAACCTGCTCCTGCACATGAACGAGCCATTGTAGACATATTTTCCCGCTCCCTGCCTCCTTCCGTAAATGCAGGAATCATTGACCAGTACGGAATGTCCATCATCGTATATGTAACACCCCATAAAATATATGTAACCGCTGCATATGCAACAAGACCGCTTCCGTTTAATGCAGGTGGTGCAGCAAACATAAGATATAAAACTACCGCATTAAGTGCAGTTCCCACAAAAAGCCACGGGCGGAACTTTCCCCAGCGTGTTCTCGTCTTTGCAACTATCACACCCATCACAGGATCATTAAATGCATCAAATACTCTCGCAGCCATAAGAATAATTCCCATGGCAATCGCACTAACCCCAAGAATATCCTGATAATAATATAAAATATAACTTGCACAGAACATGTATACCATGTCTTTTCCAACCGCACCAATACCATATGATGCCATTTCTTTTTTATTAAGCCCCATACTCATCTCACTCCTTCTTCATATTCATAGCAATTTTGACTGCCTCATATGCACCGTTGTAAATACCCGCTTTTTTATTTGCTTCGATATTATCGCACATATCACAAAGCAGCTTATCATCATTCATAAATAGCTTTATCATCTGCAATGTATGCGGAATATCCCTACATTCAAGTGTTCCGTCTCCAATCTCGGCAGAATGGATTGCTCCCCACTGTTCATGTCCACCGACACGCCTGATAAAAAGCTTCGGAACCGGATAAAATGCAAGTTCACTTGGCTTTGTGACAAGCACATCCGCACTTCTCATCAAAAGATTAGTACAGTAAACCGCCTCAAAAATATTTTTATGGAAAAATCCGTGAATTCCCGTAACGTCACCTGTCAGTGCATCATTTGCAAACTTTGTTGTATCATCCCAGTCATCGAAATGTTTTATTGCAATATCTGACATTTCAGGAATTTCACGTTCCAAATCATCCCACACATTTTTATAATCACCGACATTAACATAAAGAGCTGCTTTTTCTGACTTAACATAAGGAAGCAGATACCTGATTATATGTGCAAAAATTTCTTTCTGTGCACCGGCACCACCTATTGTAAGAAGAAATCTCATAGGCTTTTTATTTTTCTTTCTTTCCCTTCTTGCTTTACAATCAGTCTCTATACCAGCAACAAGTTCATGATCTATATAATGTCCTGTGTATATAAGACTTTCTGACGGCATTGGATTCAGAACCTTTTTACCATTCATTCCGTTCAAAATCCTATATCCCTGATATGCAAAATGTGTCTGGACAGTATGTATGCTTCCCTCTGATAAATGAAGTGCCATCGGCCAGTTATCAGGAATCGCATTGACAACATATTTCATTCCTGCATGGACTGCTGCCTGTGCAGGCCAGACATGCGTCGCAACTACAGGTATTTCTTTCGGAACATTTTTATATACAGGAGCCATAAGCTCGGCATTTTTCTGGTCTGATGCATTATATGAAAGCTTTCTGAAGCCCTCGTAATTCATGGGTTCCCATACAAAATGGTTAAACAGCCTGCTTTTCTGCGAAAGTCTTGAACCAAGCGAATATAAATCATTCTGTGCTTTTATAACCTTTGTACATGTTGTATCTTCGTAAGAATTCAAATCCATCCAGTAAGGGACATATCCCATAGCATTAGCTGCGGATGCAATCGCCATTGAAATACGATAATGTCCGAATCCCATTCTTATATTACCTACAATAATTCCCGACTTTGTATCAAATTTTTCTGTTTCCTTAACTTCTGACTTATCGCCGACACGGACATCGTAAACTTCGAGTGCATCACCGATATACTTATTCTTATTTACCGTTACCGGATAATTTTTTCTAGAATCATCCCCATATTTTTTTGCAAATCTCTTTTTAGAATTGACAGCTTTTCTGTATGCTCTCCTGTCAATATCATTTCCATAAATTTTCTTTGACTTATCTTCCATAATCCGCCTCCTCTATGCCATTAAGCAATATACTTACAACTTCATTAAGTCCCTGTGCATATGTCATATCCGCACGCACAAGTATATCTCTTTGGAAAAACTGCTCAAGCGAAGCCTCCATCATCATCTTAAACACTGTAAGATTAACATGTCTTATCACACCCTCATTCATCCCCTGTTCAAGAAGTCCAAGTGTAGTCTCCCAGCCGCTTTCAAGCCTTTTTTCAACTTTCCTGTATATGTCCGGATATTTATCTTTTAAAAGATAAAGCTGCCCAAAATCGATTTCTTTATAGCTTTCCGGCATAACACCGAGAATATGCCTTATTTTCTCAATCGTAGAAAGCGATGTATCCTTCACTATTTTTTGTTCGCTTTCCTTTATCGTATCAAAAAGGTAATCAACCATATCAAGAAACAGCGAATTCTTATCAGAAAACACATTATAAATCGTTTTCTTGCTCATACCAAGAATCGCTGCAAGATCGTCCATAGTAAACTTCAGTCCTTTTTCATTAAAAGCGGTAATTGCCGCCTGTAAAATTCTTTCTTTTGTATTTTCCGTACATCATCACCTCCGTCGCCATCGTTACCATAACAAAAAATCAAGGAAACTATTTTCACCGTTCTAGTTTCCTTGATTGTATCACATTACATTTTTAAGCACAATTCACAAAATTGCATAATATTTTTTTATATTTTTGTGAATTATGCTTTGTATTTGTTTTGAAATATATTTTTTCATGCATTTTTTATCATAAATATTCCATGAGCAACCGCACCAACTACACTCATAGCAATTCCAAACCACATAAGCAATGCCTGATAAACAGACGATGTTCCGGCAATTTCAAATATTCCTCTCAGAACACAGCTTACCGTAACTGCCGCAATTCCTGCACAATAAATGTCCGAAGCGATATGCCATGTTCTTATTTTCCTTTCCAAAATAACAGCAATGCAATTCGGCAGGCAGCCGAACACAAGCGGCACCGCAAAGAAATATGTCATAAACGGTGAATGAACTCCATGCGAATATCTGTTATATATGCTAAAAAATACTATACAAAAAATACTTATAATGCCCCATATAACGGCTCTTTTTTTACTGTCCAATGTATACAATATCGCTCACCTTTCTTTCTGAAATACTGTTTCCGTTTGTTGTCGGATTATTTACCACATCACCCATAAACCACATCGTAGATGAACCGCCTCCGTCAAGATTATATGCACACTGACAGCCCGCATCCTGCATAACTGCCGCAAGTTGTGCCAGCGACAGCCCGGCACTTTCCGAAGTTCGTCCGTCCGACACAACAAACACATAATGCTCATGTGCGATAAAGTAACACACAAGAAATTGATAGACAGCAACTTGCTATTCCGTAAAATTAGTAGAAATTTATTGTCGAAAATGATACAATATAACAGCAAAAAGATATTTTTTTGAGGAGGAACCATCATTGAATCAAACACAATATAATTTTTCGACATCGAAAACACTTGTAAATATCCTTGTTTACTTTCTGTTATTTTTGGCAGGAGATTTATTTAGCAGTATTTCTTTTGATTTGCTTTTTTCGTTTGTGGAACTTCCGAGCAATGCACTATATGTAATTCTAAGAATGTTGGGGGCTTTATTACTAACCGCTTTCCTTTTTTGGCTTTATACAACAAAAGGACTCCACTTGAAAATGAAAGATTTTGGTATTACACCGAACATAAAAAAATGGGGTGTTCTAATATCTGTTTTTCTTCCAGTATTCGTTACAGCTATTTTTGCAATGATTGGTAAATTTGAAGTCAACTCTTTTTCGGCGGGTGAAATATGTTTAATTATAATAGCTTCCATGCTTATAGCACTAAAGTCGGGAATAACAGAGGAAATGTTGTTTCGTGGGTATATTATGAAATTATTGGAGAGCAGATGGAATAAATATATAGCAATTTTAATTCCATCGTTTCTTTTCAGTTTAGTACACATTCCCTCAATGGAAACCTTTACTGTTAGCGGTGTTCTGCTTTTAATCATTAGCGGTACAGTAGTAGGAATCATGTTTTCTCTTGTTTCCTACAAAGGAAAATCCATAAGTAATAGTGCCTTATTACACGCCGCATGGAACTTTATTATGATAACAGATATTCTCCATATTACGACAGCGCAAGGAACTTATGGAAGTCCGATTTTTTCGATAATAATATCTTCAGATAATGTTTTCCTTACAGGAGCAGGGTTTGGAATAGAAGCATCTATAATCGCAATTATTGGATATATTCTTGTTTGTGGGTTTGTGCTGATTCCGAAGAAAAAGTAAAGACTATTCAATTCAATAATTGATAGCAAATCCAGCCGAGCCAGTCAACGGCAAGTAAATGGGCTTCGCCCACCGTTGACAGCCCCGCCTG
>OGCM01001606.1_pt1 | contig 25901 bp, 27 predicted proteins | sample 1570151 | NCBI WGS metagenome assembly OGCM01 (sample SAMEA4370582, study PRJEB24528) | human gut metagenome
GCATAATGATCCAGATCCGGCATACTGAGTTTGTCTTTTAATTCCAGAATCAGCTTCTCGGCCGTCTTTTTCCCGATTCCCTGTGCAGCCGAAATTGCCTTGGCATCACCTGACATAACAGCAAATCTCAGATCATCCGCCGAAAGCTGAGACAAAATGCTGAGTCCTCCTCTTGGCCCGATTCCACTGACTGTGATCACTTTGCGAAACACTGCAAGGTCGTCTCTCGTAAGAAATCCGTAAAGCTGCATCGCATCTTCCTTTACATTCAGATATGTATGAATAAGCACTTCCGAACCTATCGGCGGAAGCGCAGACATCGCTCTTCCCGGCATATAGATGCCATATCCCACACCACCGATATCAACGACCACCCTGTCTTCTTCCAGTATTACAAGTTCGCCTTTTATATATGCAATCATTCCGTCTGTCCCCCTTCTATTCCAGATTGATTTTAACGTAGATCTATGTTTCTCAGCCGTCGTATCATTTCCGTTGCCACCGTACCGATCAAAAATCCTGTAATCAGTCCTGCCACCAGGAGTACCGGCAAATATCCGGTTACGCTATAAGTCTCAACCACAATAGCTGCCACTACAAGCTGTCCTATATTATGAAATACACCACCGGCCACACTGACTCCGATAATGCTCAGATCCGCATACTTTTTCAGCAATGCCATTACCGCAAGACTCAACAGCCCTCCGGCAAGACTATATAGAATACTTGCCAGATTACCAAATATAAATCCGGATAAAACCACTCTTGTTACTGATAACAGCAGCGCCTCCTTTACATCCGTTTTGTACAATGCTATAACTACGATCAGGTTTGCCAGTCCCAGCTTAACACCGGGAATACCAATCTGAAACGGAATCATTGTTTCAACATAGCTGAATATCAATGCCAGCGCAACAAACACACCAAAATATGCTACTCGGTTCTTCACAACTGCCTCCTACTTCATTACTGCATCCAGTTCACTCTCTTTATCAGACTCCACCTCAACTACGATTTTATTAGGAAGGCAGATAATTGACTCGCCATCGGCAGATATTGCTTTCTCATGCACACATATCTGATCCGGACAGTCAGCTTCAATCATAGAAGCCTCTCCATTCTTAATCTCAAGTATATTGGTTCCATGATTAATCTCTATCCTGCGATCTTCCGTCAGTACATATGTCCCTTCTGTCACTCCATCCACTTTGATTGCCACTATGCCTTTCCCCGCTTCTCCGGTAAAATGATGTACCAGGCTGCACACTGCAGCAATACAGAGAATTATCCCCATTAACACCAGATCTTTTTTCTTTAATCCCATCTTCACACTTCTGCACTTTCCAGTCTTTTATAATTCTTACCTATTCTATCACAACCACTCCTCCATCGCAACCACACGTTCGATAAAGGTTGAAACCCTTTGTTTCCCTGTGCTATACTGAATCTGTTTAAAATACTAACTGCCATTGCAGTTATTGATAAAGGAGTACACTTATGAAATGGCATAGACAACTAGCTATACTTGGCACAGCGTCTCTGCTGCTTGGTCTTACCGGATGTTCCGGGAGTTCTGCCAACACAGATCCCATTTCCTATACCGGGACGGCACTTGACACTGTAATTAGTATTAAGATTTACGATTCACAGGATAATAATCTTCTAACTAAATGTCAGAAGATCTGCGACGATTATGAAGCCAGGCTGTCACGTACCAGAGAAGGCAGTGAGATCTGGCAGATTAACCATGCAGAAGGCGCTTATACCGAAGTCTCTGATGATACTCTCAAATTAATCCGGGAAGGATTGCATTACAGCGAATTATCTGATGGAGCTTTCGACATTACCATTGGGACTGTCACTGAGCTGTGGGATTTCAAATCCGATGATCCACAGGTACCGGATGCCTCAGTTCTTGCAGAGGCCGTGACACACGTCGATTATCACAATGTAGAAATTGACGGTAATCTGGTACGCCTCTCCGATCCCAAATCTAAAATAGATCTCGGAGCCATTGCCAAAGGATTTATTGCTGATAAATTAAAAGAATATCTGAAAAGCGAAGGCGTAGAACACGCACTGATTGATCTTGGCGGTAATGTCCTTGCTATCGGAGACAAGCCAGATGGAAGCAGTTTTCTGATCGGCATTCAGAAACCTTTTGACGACCGTGGTGAGCCAATCGCATCCATAGAATTGAATGATCAGGCCGCTGTTACTTCTGGTACATACCAGAGATACTTTGAAAAAGACGGTGATTTCTACCATCACATATTACAGCCTTCCAATGGTATGCCGTGCAACAATGGGCTGAACAGTGTTACGATTCTCACTGATTCTTCTCTCACAGCAGATGCACTGAGTACCACAACTTTTCTTCTTGGTCCGGATAAGGGAATGGATTTAATCAACAGTCTGGATGGCGTAGAAGCCGTATTCATCGATACAGATAATAATCTGACTTACTCAGATAATTTTCCAAAATAATATACAAAACGACAGGGGTGATTACTTTCGTAATCACCCCTGTCGTTTTCACCTTCCGCTTCCGCGGATCCCAATGTTATGCATTGAGTCAACATATCTTGTATGATGTAATGTCCGATCTATATCTCGACCAAGATCTCCTTAATTAACAGTTGGTTGAGAAGATTGGTAACTATTGAATCCGGATAATCTTCTTCGGACACTTCTCAGCGCAGGCGCCGCAATTTACACATTTAGTGGAGTCAATATGTGCAATATTGTTTTCTACGGTTATTGCTTCTGCAGGGCATACTTTCGCACACATTCTGCATCCTATACAACCAACGGCACAAGCTGCCATTACATCCTTACCTTTATCCTGTGAGCTGCACTGTACCATATGTTTCTGTTCATATGGAATCAGTTCGATCAAATGTCTTGGACATACTGCGATACATTTACCACATGCCTTACATTTTTCCTTATCTACTACTGCAACTCCGTCCACAATATGGATTGCATCAAACGGACAGGCTTTCACACAGGTACCCTCACCGATACATCCGTAGTTACATGTCTTTGGTCCACCATTCTGCATCATATTGATCATAATACAGTCAGAAACTCCCTGATATTCATAATCAGTCTTAGCTTTATCACAGGTACCTGCACATTTTACATATGCAACTTCATGCACCTGCTCTGTTGCTTCCTGTCCCATAATCTCGGCTACCTTAGCACCTACTGGTGCACCACCGACCGGACAGGCATTGACCGGAGCTTCACCGGCTGCAATTGCGGCTGCAAGTCCGGAACATCCCGGATAACCACAACCACCACAGTTATTACCTGGAAGAACACCCAGAATAGCTTCTTCCTTTTCATCTACTTCAACTGCAAACTTTTTGTCTGCCAGTCCGAGGAAAATACCAATGAATAATCCGGTACCGCCTACAATGACTGTAGCCAAAACAATTCCTATCATACTCATATTGTCTTCCTCCTAAATAAGTCCTGAGAATCCGAAGAATGCGATTGACATGAGTGCTGATGTCAGCAGTACAATCGGCATACCTTTGAAGGATTCCGGAATGTCATTATATTCCATCTTTTCTCTGATACCGGCAAGCAGTACAATGGCGATCAGATAACCAACACCTGTTGCAAAACCATTCACTACGCCTTCGAGAATATTGTAATCATCCTGTACATTATTCAGAGCTACACCAAGCACTGCACAGTTTGTTGTGATCAGTGGAAGGTATACTCCAAGAGCATTGTACAATGAAGGCACAAACTTTTTCAAGAACATTTCTACAATCTGTACAAGTGCTGCGATTACAAGGATAAATACGATTGTGTTCAAGTACTCAAATCCCAGTGGTTTGAGAATAAACTGATGTAATATTCCGGCAACTAATGATGCCAGAGTGATTACGAAAATAACGGCTCCGCCCATTCCGGCAGCTGTCTCTGTCTTCTTGGAAACACCCAGGAAAGAACAGATACCGAGGAACTGACTAAGTACGACGTTACTTACAAGCGCAGAACCGACTGCGATTAAAATCAAATTTCCCATCTTTCCTATTCCTTTCCTTTATCTGCTGTAGAAGCACATCCGGCACAGGTTGCACAATCAGAACCACATCCTGACTGAATCTTAGATGCATCCTTGCCTTTCTTCTCCATGTTAATCTTTACCTTATTCTGGATTGCTGCAAGACCTGCAAGTACCAGGAATGCTCCAGGTGCCAGAATAAAGATTGTAATTGGTGTATATCCTGCCTTACCCATTGTAGAATCAGCGAGCGGAAGAATCTGTTTGCCAAAGATCTGTCCTGCTCCAATGATCTCACGTACAGCACCGATTGCAAGAAGACCCACGGTAAATCCAAGTCCCATACCAAGTCCGTCAAAAATAGACGGAAGAACCGGGTTCTTAGAAGCATAGCTCTCTGCGCGGCCAAGAATAATACAGTTAACAACGATCAGTGGAATATAAATCCCAAGTGAATCATAAAGTGACGGTGTATATCCTTCCATAAGGAAGTCAACGATTGTTACGAATGACGCAACAACCACGATAAATGCCGGCATTCTGACAGAATCCGGTATAATCTTACGTAACATGGAAATCAACATGTTGGACATTACAAGTACCGCCGTTGTTGAAAGTCCCATACCGATACCGTTCATAGCCGAAGTAGTTACCGCAAGTGTCGGACACATACCAAGCATCAGGACGAAAATCGGATTTTCATCAATAAGACCATTTTTCAGTCTTTCTCCACATGAATTCATCTACACTACCTCCCGACTAAAATGCACTGTGAAAATATGCAAGTGCTGCATTCACGGCACCTGTTACAGCTCGTGATGTAAAGCTTGCACCACTGATGGCATCGATCGGCTCACCTTCGCCGCCATCCTTTGATACATAGAATTTATCTGTCTGCTTACCCACATACTGTGAATAGAAAGAACTGTCAGTTGCTTTCATACCAAGTCCTGCTGTCTCGCTGATACTCAGGAATGCAACTCCACTGATTGTTCCATCTGCTGTAATACCTACTGTGATCTGGATATCACCGCCATAACCTTCGCCATCGGTAGCTGTGATAACATATCCGGCCTCTCCGCCTTTTACGGAACATACCTCATCGATGCTTCCCTTGATGCCGAGATCTTTGATTACCTGATCAGCAACCTTCTGGTCTACATCTACTGCTTCAAAATCATCCTCACTTGCTTCAGGGAATACCTGTAACCAGGCTTCTCTCTTAGCTGCTTCCTGAGTCTGAGCAATCGGAGTCTTAGTTACTTCATATACCAGTCCCAGCAAAAGTCCTGCAATCAGAGTGATTGCTGTAAGGATCGCTGTATTTTTAATAATCTTGTTCATTATTTTTCTCCTCCTTTGCCAAATGGTTTCGGAAGAGTAACCTTCTCAATAAGTGGAACTAAAAGGTTACTGATGATGATCGCATAGGATACACCTTCTGATGATCCACCGAACAGACGGAACAGACCAGTCAGAAGTCCAAGTACAATACCGTATACGATCTGACCGGATTTGGTGATCGGTGATGTAACGTAGTCAGTTGCCATGAACCATGCGCCTAACATCAGACCACCTCCACACAACTCTGCAGTGATGAACTGAGGATCAAAAAATCCTACATTTGCATCAGAGAACTGTCCGAAGATACCAATAAACAGTACAAATGTTACAATATATGTACCAGGAATACGAAGATCAATAATTCCCAACATAATCAGGAAAATCGCGCCAATAATGATTGCGATCACAGATGTCTCACCAATCGTACCTGGGATACGTCCGATCAGCATGTCCATAGAATTCACACTTGACAGTGCTCCTTCCTTCAGATATGCCAGTGGTGTCGGTCCTGTCTCTCCATCATAAACGAACTTGGTCATCTGTCCTGCAAAAGAAATCAGCAGAAAACATCTTGCTCCAAGTGCCGGGTTCATGAAGTTCTGTCCCAAACCTCCGAACAGCTGCTTGACGATCAGGATAGCAAATACACTACCAAGTGCTCCCATCCACAACGGTGCTGTAGGTGGCATATTAAGTCCAAGCAGAAGTCCTGTTACAACAGCACTGAAATCACCGATTGTGATCTTCTTGTGCATAAGCTTTTCATAAATAAACTCTGTGAGCACAGCTGTTGCAGTCGTAACGATCAGCATCAGCAGTGCATCCATTCCAAAATTATATACTCCAAATGCAGATGCCGGCAACAGAGCAATTGTTACCATGAGCATAATATTGCTGGAAGTAACTTTGGAACGTATATGTGGTGAAGATGAAATATTTAACTGATTCTCCACTTTTGTTCACCTCTTCCTCTCTTGTTATTTTTTCTTTCTGCGATTAGCCAGAACAATCTTTCTCATGGAACCGATTGACTGTTTCAACGGTCTCTTAGCTGGACAGACGTAACTACATGATCCACACTCTACGCATTCCATACCGTTCATTTTTTCAAATGTCTCCGCATCATGATGCTGTGCATAATCAGCCAGACGAGACGGAATAATACGGCTTGGACAGGCATCCACACAACGTCCACAGTTGATACATGCGGTCTCTTCCAGTCTCTTAACCGGATCTTTTACAAATGCCAGAACTGAAGAAGATGTTTTCGTAACAGGTACATCTACAGTAAACATGGCAAATCCCATCATCGGACCACCGGAAATCACCTTTTCTGGTTCTTCCTTAAATCCACCAGCCTGCTCTACAAGTTCCATCTGATTCATACCAAATGGTGCGCGGAAGTTACCAGGCTCATTGATCGCATCACCACTGACAGTAACAATACGTTCAATAGAAGGCTTTCCTTCTACAACTGCCTGGTAAATATTGATCATAGTCTCAACGTTATCTACAACACATCCCGCATCTGCCGGAAGCATAGTAGAGTTGATTGCTCGCCCGGTTGTAGCATAGATCAGCTGACGCTCACCACCCTGAGGGTATTTGGTCTTTAATGCCATAACTTCCATACGAGGCTCATCTTTTGTAAGTTCTTTCAGCTTCTCGATACAATCTGGCTTATTATCTTCCACGCCAAAAATACCTTTTGCATGTTCAAACAGTGAAAGGACAACCTTCATACCACCAACAAGACGTTCCGGCGTCTCCATCATACGTCTGTAATCGGCAGTGATATATGGCTCACACTCCGCACAGTTTGCTATAATATAGTCAATCTTCTCCGGCTCTTTTGGAGAAAGCTTCACCTTAGTAGGGAATCCAGCTCCACCCATACCTACAACACCGGCCTCACCGATCGCATTCAGTATCTCTTCTTTTGTCATTTCCTCCAACGGTTTTACAGGAGCATATTCAACTTCCTTGTACTCTCCGTCATTCTCAACTACGATGCAGTTCACCTTTGCCCCAGTAGGATTAAAATGAGGTTCAATTGCTTTTACCGTTCCGGATACTGAAGCATAAATCGGAGCAGAAACAAATCCGCCAGCTTCCGCAATCTTCTGTCCTCTCAGCACGTGATCTCCCTTGGCAACAATTGGAGTTGCCGGAGCACCGATATGCTGCGAAAGCGGATATACAAGATCTCCTTTTGGCTTCACATCAACAATCGCCTTATCTTTTGCCAGACTCTTGCCGTCATCCGGATGAATACCACCCTTAAATGTTAACAGTGCCATTCCTTTTCCTTCCTTCCTTTTAGTTTATTATATATAATATACAAAAAAATCTCCTAATTTTCCATAAATGTAGGATGTTTCGTTGTACATTTTTCAATACAGCTTGCCTATTATTTAACATTTTAGGCATAACAACACAGAAAGATAGAGGCACTTTCGTGTCCCTATCTTTGCTATCTTTTTCATATATATCAAGTCTGTTCTTATCAGTAATTAAGCCTCTTCACCTTCAGATGCCTCTTCCGGTTTCTCAAGTGCTTTCATGCTCAGGCTGATCTTCTTCTCAGCTTCGTTCAGATCTACAATCTTAGCAGTAATCTCCTGTCCAACTGAAAGTACGTCAGATGGTTTTTCAACATGTGCACGAGAAATCTGTGAAACATGAAGCAGAGCATCTACTCCAGGAGCGAGTTCAACGAATGCACCAAAATCTGTCATTCTTGCAACCTTACCTGTGATCTCTTTACCTACTGCATAATCTTCTGCAGCATTAGCCCATGGATTAGTCTCTGGGAATTTCAGGCTGAGTGCGATCTTAGTATCGTGAATATCTTTCACGAGTACTTTCAGCTTTTCGCCAACCTGGAATACTTTCTTAGGATTCTCAACACGTCCCCAAGACATCTCTGAAATATGTAACAGACCATCTACTCCACCAAGATCGATGAATGCGCCAAAATCTGTAACATTCTTTACAACACCTTCTACTGTATCTCCAACATGAAGATTTGCGAAAAGTTCTTTCTGCTTTTCTGCTCTCTCAGCAACCAGAAGCTGTCTTCTGTCACCGATTACACGGTTTCTTCTAGGATTGAACTCACTGATTACGAATTCAATTTCCTGTCCCTGATATTTGCTGAGATCTTTTTCATAAGTATCAGATACCAGACTTGCCGGGATAAATACTCTTGCTTCATCAACAACAACACTTAATCCACCGCCAAGGATCTGAACAACTGGTGCTTTCAGTACTTCTTTGTTCTCGAAAGCTTCTTTCAGTCTTTCATTTCCTCTTTCAGCAAGCAGTCTCTTGTATGTCAATAATACCTGACCTACGCCATCATTTACCTTTAATACTTTAACTGTCATTGAATCTCCAACTGATACCATAGTTGTAAGATCTGCACCGGCCTCATTCGTGTACTCACTCTTTGTAATGATTCCGTCAGCCTTGTAACCTATATTTAAAATAATTTCATCTGGCTTAACGTCAATGACCGTACCGTCAACCACCTCTCCGTTGTGAATTGTTTTCAACGAATCTTCTAGCATTTGTTCAAAAGTTAATTCTGACATAATTTTGAACCTCCTCAATTATATTATTGGGCGTGGATGCCCCTGCTGTAATACCTACTGTTTCCACGGACCTTAATTGATTCACATTCAAATCGTCAAGTGTCTGTATATAGTACGTATTGTTACATGCATTCTTGCATATCTCGAATAGCTTCTGGGTATTGGAACTTCGTTTATCTCCAATAACGATCATCGCATCGACCCTGTCTGCAATACGGGCAGTTTCAGTCTGCCGCTCTTTCGTCGCACTGCAAATCGTATTCAAAACACTTATATCATAACGCCTTTTCGAAATAATTTCAACCAATTCTTTGAATTTATTGTAATTAAATGTCGTTTGTGCAACAACACATATTTTCCTGTCCTCTGGCACCGTCAGATGCTCTGCTTCCTCTGCCGTAGAAATAACAGCCGCATCTTCTCCAGCCCAGCCCATAATGCCTTCTACCTCCGGGTGTACCGGATTGCCTATCACCACAAGAAATGCGCCCTCTTCTGCTTTTTCCATTGCAATTTTATGAATCTTTTTCACAAATGGACAGGTCGCATCGACGTACTGAATTCCCAGTTCATCCATTCGGTCACAGATGCGTTTCGGCACTCCGTGGGATCGTATGATCACAATCCCGTTCTTTGCCTTTGGAAGATCTTCTTCTCCCTCCAGTACAGTCACACCTTTCGCCTGCATATCCTTGATCACTTCATCGTTATGAATGATCGGACCAAACGTATAGATCTTACAGTCTTTATTCTCTTCTACCTGTTGGTATACGGTATCAACCGCACGTTTCACTCCAAAGCAAAAACCGGCAGTCTTAGCTAACAGAACTTTCATACCGTCTCCTTCTGCTTATCTGCACATATCGCAAGAATCGCATCTGTTACTTCTTCTATGTTCATATCAGAACTGTCCACCAGCACTGCATCGTCTGCCTGTTTGAGCGGCGCAGTCTCTCGCGTCATATCCCTGTGATCCCGCGCTCTGATGTCTTCCTGAATCTTAGTCAGATCACATTCCTGTCCTTTTGCCTGAAGCTCATCAAATCTCCGCTTAGCACGAGTTTCCACACTTGCAGTCAGATATATCTTCACATCTGCATCTGGCAGGATATTGGTTCCGATATCTCTTCCATCCATCACTACATCATGTTCTCTTGCCATAGTGCGCTGCAGTTCCAGAAGTTTTGTGCGAACTTCAGGAATCGCAGATGTCTTAGACGCCATATCGCCGACTTCTTCACTTCGAAGCTGTCCGGTAATATTCGTTCCATTCAAATACACCTGCTGCATACCGTCTTCGTAACGGATACTTACATCCGCATCCCGGCAGGCATCAATTACCGCATTGATATCTGATGGATCAATCTGTTTTCCGAGAAAATGTACAGCAAGGCCACGGTACATTGCGCCCGTATCCACATAGATGCAATTCTGTCTGGCCGCCACCAACTTGGCTACTGTACTTTTTCCGGCACCTGCCGGTCCATCAATTGCTATATTAAATCCCATATTTTCACCTTTTCTATCGTATTTCCTGTGCTGCCATGTATCCGGTAGACCAGGCAATCTGCAGATTATATCCTCCTGTTACTGCATCCAGATCCAGAACTTCACCTGCAAAATAAAGATTTTTAACTTTCTTTGACTCCATAGTACCAGGATCAATCTCCCGGACTGATACACCACCTCTGGTTATGATTGCCTCATTATATCCACGAATTCCAGTAAGTGTCATTGCAAAATTCTTAATTAAACGTACCAGACTGCGGCGTTCTTCTTTAGAAATAGCATTCACCTGCTTCTCCGGCAAAATCCCACTGAGTTCTACCATAACCGGAATCAGTTTGGAAGGAAACAAACCACCAAGTGCATTTTTGAACTGTTTATTTTTTTGTTCTTCAAAATCTCTCAGCAACCTCTTATCAAGCTGTTCCTCAGAAAGTGCCGGTTTCAGATCAATTGTCAGTGTGAGTTCTTTCTTTTTCAACATCTGTCCTACGATACTGCTGGCACTGATCACAGTCGGACCACTCACGCCAAAATGTGTAAACAAAAGTTCACCAAACTCTTCGTAATATTTCTTACGTCCATCTAAAACAGTGACATTAACATTTCTAAGCGACAATCCCTGAAGTGTTTTTACCCATGGCTCTTTTGTCTCAAGCGGAACCAGTCCTGGACTCCGCTCCGTCACCTTGTGTCCAAGTGCTTCTGCCCATCTGTATCCATCGCCGGTGGAACCAGTAGATGGATAGGAAAGACCTCCTGTCGCGATAATGCAGCTGTCGCCTTTTACTGTCTTACCATCCTCCAGAACAATCCCATCAAACATTCCATCTTTCTGCAGCACTTTTTCTACTTTCTGATTCAAGTGTATCTGAACACCACGTTTCCTCATAGCCTCTGACAAAGTACGGATTACATCCGAAGAGTGATCAGATACCGGAAATACTCTGTTGCCTCGCTCAATCTTCGTAGCAAGGCCTTCATTTTCAAAAAAATCAATCACATTCTGATTCGTGTACGTATAAAAACTGCTGTAAAGGAACTTCGGATTGCCGATTACTGCCTGAAAAAGTTCCTCCACATCACAGGCGTTGGTAATATTGCATCTTCCCTTTCCGGTAATATATAACTTTTTACCAAGCTTCTCATTCTTTTCAAAAAGATGTACTTCATGCCCTTTATCAGACGCATGTACTGCCGCAAACATACCTGCAGCACCGCCTCCTATAATAATCACTTTACTCATAACTAAATATCATCTCCGCCAAGATTCGAAAATTCCACCTTATCCGTAACCATATTCAGTTCATCCTTACTGTATACCTGATACTCGTCCCAGATCTTCTCCAGTGTTTCGAGTGTTGCCACTACTTCTTTCTGCTTCTTCATGCAAAGAGCTACTACTAGCGCATTGATCACACTCAAAGGTGCCACCAGAGAGTCTACAATAGACGCCATATCACTTCGTGCAATCAGATTGCAGGACGAATACAGATTCATCGGTGAATGAACACTGTCCGTCAATGTAATCACCTTGGCATTGCGATTATTCGCAAATTCAAGTGCTTTTAAAGTCCTCATGGAATAACGTGGAAAACTGATACCAATCACTACATCATCCTGTCCGATACGAATCAACTGTTCAAATATTTCACTGGAACTGTTGGTATTAACAAGCGTCACATCTTCACAGATCAACTGCAGATAATAACTCAGAAAGCTAGCTAACGGAGCACAGCTCCGAATACCGATCACATAGATTCTCTTTGCTTTCAGAATCGTATCCACCGCCATCTCAAACGCTTCCTGATCCATACTTCCCATGGTAAGCTTAATCTTTTCAATATCAGCCTGCAGAACCGACGTCAGGATCTCTCCCTGACTGATCCTTCCATAGGTCACTTCCATCCGCTGTATAGAATTCAACTTGGTCCGCACCAGTTCTTCCAATGCTTTCTGAAATTCCGGATACCCTTTATATCCAAGAGTCATAGCAAAACGAACAACCGTCGATTCACTGACACCTACCACTTCTCCCATTTTAGCGGCTGTAAGAAACGCAGCCTTATCGTATTCCTGCCGGATGTAATCGGCAAGCTTCTTCTGCCCCTTGCTTAATCTGGGATACTTCTCATCAATCTTCTGGAGCAGTTCATTATTTATTCCCATAACAGTTCCATTTCCTTTTCCATTCCCCTGTCATATGATCATACAAACAGAGAATTATTATCTACCACAGCACTTCTTGTACTTCTTGCCACTTCCACATGGACATGGATCATTTCTTCCGATTTTCTTTGGTTTACGAACTGTACCGGAATCTCTCTGCTCCTTGTAAAGCGCCTTTAATTCTTCCTCAGAGAAGATTTCTTTCCACTGCGGCAGTTCATACAGCCAGTCAGCCTTGGCAGCCACCATATTCTTATACAGAAGAGCCTTATCAAATACCAGGTTCACCTGTGTATCTTCTGACAGATCTTCGATCGGGTTCTCTTCTTTCAGACTCTCGTTAATTCCATCCAGAAATCCAACCATAGTCATAACATCCTGACCATACTTTTCAGCCAGTTCCTTTACAGTTCCGCGTACTTCTGTATCCGGATCCGATAACAGCTGCTCATAAATGTCCTTTTCAATATTAAAATAATTAGCCCAGAAATTCTGAAGCTCGGTTCTGTCTGCCTGTTCGTTATATGCGATTTTACGCCACTGATCTAATAATCCAGCCATTTTTGTTTCTCCTTTGTCTGTTAAAATATTGCAGACGGCAGGCATGCCTAATCCGCTCACAATATTATATACCATTTAATACTTTTTTTCAAAGTCTTTACTTTATTTATTTGCAAAAGAGCCGCACAGATTGTTCCGTGCAGCTCTTTCTTTGAAATTCTTATGTATGTGGGTTAAATATAAAGTTCTGCCATGAACCAGGCGGGACTATTTTCCACAACGTCAGACTGCTGGTTCTTACGTCCGGCTTCCCGGATACGCTGCCTTCTGAGCAGATACTCTTCCATCGATATAACTTCCTGATAGTTATCTCTGTATGTCCCCTTATCCATGCAAATCTCCTCCTATCTTTCTGTTTCAATTATACTCATCTGTAAGTTTGATTGGATTGCCGACTTTATTATTATATTGCGTCTCCCCCTACAATATGACTAATTCCGGCTTTCCTTTCCAACTATATTTAGCATAACGGAGATATGTGACATGGATGTGTATAGAATCTAAAGAATTAATAACCTGAATCTTAAGTTTGCTTTAATAAAAAAGGACCAGAAAATCCGGTCCCTTAATATTATATCCTATTCAGCTACATCCTTCATGCTGAATGAAAGACGTCCCATCTTATCCTTGCCAAGGCATACAACCTTAACCACATCACCCAGGGTAAGTACATCCTCAACCTGTTTGATTCTTTCTTTAGAAATCTTAGAAATGTGAACCATTCCTTCCTTTCCAGGTGCAAATTCAAGGAATGCACCGAACTCTTTGATGCTGACAACTTTTCCTTCCAGAACCTGTCCCGCTTCAAAGTCAGTTACAATAATCTCGATCAACTGTTTTGCGCGAGCCATTCCAGCCGCATCAGTACCACAGATAGATACAGCGCCATCATCTGTAATATCGATCTTAACGCCTGTCTCTTCAATGATCGCATTGATTGTCTTTCCACGCTGACCAACTACATCGCCAATCTTCTGTGGATCAATCTGCATCTGAATGATCTTAGGTGCAAATTCTCCAACCTCTGTTCTAGGCTCTGCAATTGCCTTTGACATACACTCATCCATAATAAACAGACGAGCCTGTCTTGTACGTGCGATTGCTTCTTCAACGATCGGTCTTGTAAGTCCGTGGATCTTGATATCCATCTGGATTGCCGTGATACCCTTCTTTGTACCGGTTACCTTAAAGTCCATATCTCCAAAGAAATCTTCAAGGCCCTGAATATCAGTAAGTACCAGATAATCATCATCTGTATCTCCGGTCACGAGTCCGCATGAGATACCTGCAACCATAGCTTTAATTGGAACACCTGCAGCCATAAGAGACATACAAGATGCACAGGTAGAAGCCATAGATGTAGATCCATTAGACTCAAATGTCTCAGATACAGTACGGATCGCATATGGGAATTCAGATTCACTTGGAAGAACTGGTACAAGTGCGCGCTCCGCAAGAGCTCCGTGTCCAATCTCACGACGTCCCGGTCCTCTGGATGGTCTTGTCTCACCCACAGAGTATGAAGGGAAGTTATAGTGATGCATATAACGCTTTGTAGTCTCTTTCTCATCTAATCCATCAAGTCTCTGTGCCTCCGACAGTGGAGCCAGTGTGCAGACATTACATATCTGTGTCTGTCCTCTGGTGAACATTGCTGATCCGTGCACACGAGGAATCAGGTCTACTTCTGCTGCAAGCGGACGAATCTGTTCAATTGCTCTTCCATCCGGACGCTTGTGATCTTTCAGGATCATCTTACGAACGGTCTTCTTCTGATACTGATATACAGCCTCTCCAAGTACAGCAAGCCATTCTTCATTTTCAGCAAAAGCTTCTTCCAGCTTCTCTGTTACCTGGCGGATATTCTCCTCACGAACCTGCTTTTCATCAGTAAATACTGCTTTTTCCATCTCTTCCGGCGGAACAATCTCTTTAATTGCTGCGAAAAGTTCTTCCGGAACTGCAAATCTCTGATAATCATGCTTCGGTTTGCCACACTCTGCAACAATTGTATCTACAAATGCGATAACCTTCTGGTTTACTTCGTGAGCAGCATAAATCGCTTCGATCATCTGTGCTTCCGGAACTTCATTAGCTCCAGCTTCGATCATGATAACCTTCTCTCGTGTAGACGCAACTGTCAAAGCCATGTCAGACACTTCCTTCTGAACAGCTGTCGGGTTAAATACAAATTCGCCATCAACCAGACCTACCTGAGTAGTAGAAATCGGTCCGTCAAACGGGATGTCAGAAATTGTAGTTGCAATTGCAGAACCAAGCATTGCTGTAAGTTCCGGCGAACAATCCTGATCTACAGAAAGTACAAGATTCTCCAATGTAACATCATTACGATAATCCTTCGGGAACAGCGGACGCATCGGACGGTCGATAACACGGTCTGTCAGAACTGCATTCTCAGACGCCTTACCTTCACGCTTGTTAAATCCTCCCGGAATCTTACCCACAGCGTACATTCTTTCATTATATTCTACGCTTAACGGAAAGAAATCAATTCCTTCTCTCGGTTTCTCGGATGCTGTTGCTGTACACAGCACAGTTGTATCACCATAGTGCATTAATACTGCACCATTTGCCTGTTTTGCAACTCTTCCCACATCAACTCGCAGTGTTCTGCCAGCTAATTCCATTTCAAATTGTTTAAACATGGTAGTATTCCTTTCTCAAATTCATCTCTTAAACTTATTTCAACTATGCGCAATCAGAAACCACCGAAACTACTGAAAAACATATTTCGCAAAATACACTTTTCAGTGGTCTCGGAATATATGTCTCTGTTCGCAATCTTGTTTATTATAGCATACATTATATAAAAAGGCTATCTTTTATTTTTCTTTTTAACAGCATCAAAATAAGAGCACCGGTTATCCCGATGCTCTTGTTTCACTTCTTCAATCCTCAAAATGCGATAATTATTTACGCAGTCCAAGTTTCTCAATCAGTGCACGATATCTTTCGATATCTTTCTCTTTCAGGTATGCAAGAAGTCCTCTTCTCTGACCTACCATCTTAAGAAGTCCTCTTCTTGAGTGGTGATCTTTCGGATTAGCTTTGAAATGATCTGTCAGGTCATTGATTCTTGCTGTCAGGATAGCAACCTGAACTTCCGGAGAACCTGTATCTCCTTCTCCTCTTCCATACTCTGCGATAATCTGACTCTTCTGCTCTTTTGTTATCATGTCTTTTTCCTCCTTATTCTTTACACTGCCGACATTAAGTAGCGGTTGGAGTCCTCCAGCTACCGAACACCGGTTGTTTTACACGAATCGTAGTATAACACAAAAGGGAGGTCCATGTAAACCCCCCTTTTGTATCTTTCTATAAAGCTTTCAAGCTCTTAACAGCATCTGTAATGGAGTCTGCACCAAATACAGAACTTCCCGCGATCAGTATATCCGCTCCGGCTTCTACAAGCTTCTTGCCTGTCACCGTATTCACACCGCCATCTATGCTGATCGGAACATGTATTCCAGTTTCATCCATGATTTCTACTGATCTTTTCACTTTTTCATAGATACTCTCTTCAAACGGCTGTCCTCCATATCCCGGTTCTACACTCATAAGAATCAACCCATCGATATGCGGAAGCAGGTAACGAAGTCTTTCCACATCATAAGACGGTCCTATACCTAGTCCCGCCTTAATACCAGCTTTCTTTACTTCGCGCAGCATATGAAGCGGGTTCGGACATGCATCCAGTTGAAATGTAATGATATCCGCACCTGCTTTTGCAAACATTGGAAGAAATGTCTCTGGTCTAACAAGTTCCATATGTACAGAAAGCGGAAGCTTCGTAATTTTCTTCAGATCCGCTACAAGCTGTGGTCCAAAAGTAACATTCTCCACATAAACACCATCCATCACATCAATATGTACAATATCTGCGCCTGCCTTTTCTGCTTCTAATACCTGTTCTCCAATCTTTGTGTGATCACACGCAAGGATTGATGCTGATACCTTTGCCATAGTTTTCCTCCTGTTATAAGCAAGTGGGCATGTCACCATACCCACCTGAATATCCTTTATTTCTGTGTTACATGATTTGTCACTGAATGCATCCAATCTTTTGCAATTGCATAAATCTCTTTATATTTTTCAAAGTAGAACATATACTCTTCATGTCTTTCCTGATTAGGCTCAACCGTATATTCTACATCCGTCATAGCCTCTGCGGCAGTATCGATATCCGGATATACTCCACCAGCTACAGCACCAAGGATTGCTGAACCAAGCACAGGTCCTTCGCTGCATTTCGGTACAACAACCGGACAATTGCTTACATCTGCATGAGCCTGAAGCCAGAAATCACTCTTTGCCGCTCCACCTGATACAACCATTGCTTTCGGTACAAATCCAGCTTCGCGGAATACTTCGAGAATTGCTTCTGTACCATAGCAGATACTCTCAATAATCGCACGATACATATGCGCCGGTGTATGTCCCAAAGACAATCCGTAAAACATTCCTCTGACATCCGGATCTACATGCGGTGTACGATTGCCCTGGAAGAAATCAAGTGCTACCAGACCTTCTGCTCCTATCGGAAGCTTTGCAGCCTCACGGTTCAGAATATCATATACACTGCAGCCTTCTTTTTCTGCCTGCATTTTCACTGTACCACATAATTGATTTTTGAACCAGTTAACAATTGAACCTGTCGATGTCTGTCCGCCTTCAACCATACGAAGTCCAGGAACGATAGCATCCGGATACGCTCCCCACATTCCTTTTCTATGGATCGGGTCTTTAAACTGGGCAACATGCAAATGGGAAGATCCGGTGATTAATGTCAGCTTGCCAGGCTGGTGTGCATTCAGTCCGATAACGCCAACAAACGCATCGGCACCTCCTTCGCCAACCGGAATACCTGGAATAAGCCCCATATCCTCAGCAGCCTTTTCTGTCAATCCGCCAACAAGTTCTCCTAACGGCAACACCCTCTCCGGAAGCTTTTCAACCAGATCATCCAATCCGATCGTATTATAGAAGTCAACCGGATATCCACCTTCTTCATTGTTATAATACCAGCGAACAGATGCACAGTTAATACTTGCTGTATATTCGCCTGTCAATTTATACATCAGCCAATCTGTACATTCATAAAATCTTGTAGCCTTATTATAAGTCTCTGGTTCATTTTCTTTTAACCAAAGAGCCTTAGCTGGAAGACATTCTGCAGATACCATTCCGTATCCATTGTACTTCAATGCATCATGTCCGGATTCGTAGATACGCTTTGCCTGTTCGGAAGCGCGCACATCCATCCACATAATCGCATCACGGAGAGGCTCCATATCATCCCCTGACAGGACAACAGTACAGCATGTTGTATCTACGCTCATGCCTTTGATGCAAGCAGGGTCAATATCACTTTCTGCCATTGCTCTCTTTGATGCCTTGCAGATAGAATCCCACCATTCGCTTGGCTTCTGCTCTGCGCGACCGGAAGCTGGCGTATACAATGGATATGGTTCCTCACAAAATACAATTGGATTACCTTTCAGATCAAAAATACCAACCCTGGCTCCGCCAGTACCCATATCAACACCTAATACACAATCTATTTTACGCATCTTATTTTCCTCCGTTTTATTAAAGTTCGAGTCCAATCTCCTCAGGAAGTTCATCGAAGTATATGTCTTCATGGCTTGTGTTATTCTTAAAAATAACCAGGCAATGTACGGAATCGTCCAGTGTATTCGGAGCCCAGTGCCATACGCCAGGTTTACAGCTGATTCCCATTCCCTTTGGAATATAGAATGCACGAACCTTGTCCGGATCCGGTTTGCCAGCCGGTGCAAATGGAACAATAATACCGCCAGTCATTGCAAATAAATTCTCCTCCGTATGATCATGTGCTTCAAATTTCTTCACTGTAAATGGCTTACGGAACACTTCCATCAAATTGATGGATGTAGGAGTGTCTCTGACTACAACCTGTGGATACCATGTATGAGAGCCTTTTGCTCCACAGTCTTCTCTTCCTTCATAAGATAATACTTCGCCAAATTCTGCAAATGCTTCTTTTGTAAGCTGCTCTACTTTAATCTTCTTCATAACAAATCCTTCTTTCTTAAAAGATTACACTTATTCGGCAAGGCCTAATAAGTGTAATCAGATCTAATTATTTACTGTTATACAGAGGCTTTTGCAATTGCTTTAAAAATCAGCATTGCAACGCATGCTCCCGGATCAACCATACCGATGGAAGCATCGCCCTTTACTGCTGGTTTACCATGTACAGCCTTCATATTAGTAGCTGCGTTGAATCCTTCTTCCGCAGCCACAGCTGCTTTTGCAGTCGCTGCCGCAAGATCCTCGCCAGCTTCCACAGCAACCTTCAGTGCCTGAACTCCCGGATCAAATCCATCTAAGAATGTCTTCTCTCCAAGTTTTGCTTTACCCTTTGTCATAATTCCATTCTCATATGCAGCAAGAAATTCTACAATATCTTCGTTGCTCAGTTCAGTCTTACCCTTCAGAACCTTTCCTCCCTGCATAAGTCCAATAGACATCAGCGTACCCATAGTAGATGGCGCCGCACTTGACATTGCTTTTCCAGCGCCGTAAAGCATCTTGCCAGCATCCGTTTCATCAGATCCTGCTGCAAATTCAGACGCTGCCGCAAATCCCTTAGTCATTGTAAGTCCAAGGTCTCCATCTCCTACTACACTGTCCAACTCGATCAATCGATCTTTGTTCTCATTCATGATTGTGCTGATCTCAGCCAGCATTTTTACAATATATGATGAATTCATTATGATTTCCTCCTAATATTAAAGCTGTTTAAAGAACGGTGTTGCTGCCGGAGCATCAAGAAGTTCCTTCAACTCATCATCCAATTTGAACAGGGAAATTGAGAATCCTGCCATTTCCATCGCTGTAGCGAACTCACCTACATAGTAACGATGTACTTTGATACCTTCTTCTTTTAATCTCTTGTCAATATGGCGTGTTACAATATACTGCTCATCCAGAGGAGTAGCTCCCAGTCCATTTACCATAACAGCTACTTCATCGCCTTTTACATACGGAATATCTGGAAGAATCTTTTCTAACATCTCATCGACAATAGCATCTGCAGGCTCAATTTTACCATTACGAATACCAGCCTCACCATGGATACCCATACCAATAGCCATCTCATCGTCAGCAATTGTAAATCCCGGTTTACCAACTTCCGGAATTGTACACGGCGTCAGAGCCACACCCATTGTTCTTACATTAGCTGCCGCTTTCTCAGCAATTCTCTTAACTTCATCCAGATCTTTCATCTGAGCTGCTGCAGCACCTGCACATTTATATACAAATACAATACCAGCTACGCCTCGTCTGTGATTTGGTTCTCCAGGGCCAGCCGGTGCAGCAGAAGCTACATCTTCACCTGCAACAACCGTCTCAACACGGATATCTTCTTCAAAATCAGCCATTTCTGCGCCCATGTCAAAGTTAAGAATATCTCCGTTATAATTACCGTAAATATACAGAACACCTGCTCCGTCATCTACTTCTTTTGTAACATTAAATACCTGTTCCGGGCTTGGTGACTGGAACACACCGCCTACACAGCAGCCATCCAGCATACCTTTTCCTACATATCCCAGGAATAATGGCAAATGTCCTGAACCGCCACCTGTAACGATACCAACCTTTCCAGCGACCTTATTAGATGTTACAAGGCAACGCAGGTCATCCGCTGTATAAGTAATATAATCAGGATGCGCTGCATAAAGACCTTCCAGCATCTCGTCTACATAGTTTTCCGGTTTGTTAATGATTTTTTTCATAACTAAGTCCTCCCTTTATTTTGTTTTCACCTTAGTTGCTCTTTTAGCTGCAATGTTTGTAATAACCAGTACTGCGATCAGAATCAGTCCGTATACGAGGTCTGTAATAACCGTATCGATACGAAGGACACTGAATGCAGAAGAAATCAGCTGTAATAATACGATTGCAAGTGTAACTCCTATCACCTTACCTTTACCACCATCTGGATGAACGCCACCCAATACTACGATCAGCAGTGAAAGCAGTGTATAAGATGTATTGTAGTTAGATTTACCGGATCCATAATGTGAAGATGTCAGGATACCGCTGATTGCTCCCAGAAAACCGGAAATCATATATGTTGTCATGATAACTTTAAAGTTGTTGATTCCTGAATACTTAGATGCGACTTCATTACTTCCAAGGAAATATACTTTCTGTCCATATGTAGTAGACTTCAACAGGAATGACATCACCAGTGTAACAATAATGAACATAGGCAATGTATGCGGTATACCTGCAATCGTTCCATTTGCAATATTAATGTATGACTGTGGTACGCCAGTGATACCAGGACCTGTTGTAACGATCATAGCAATACCTGTGTAAAGCTGCAGACCACAAAGTGTAACCAGCATCGGTGGAATGTGCAGAAATCCAATCAGGAAACCGTTAAACGCGCCACACAGCACACCGATGATCAGACCCACAATGATCGCACCAATAATCATACCCATACCGCATTCTTTTCCACCGCCGATATTAACCATCATATACGATGCTACAACACCTACGAGATTGGCAATACCAACCAGAGACAGATCGATTCCTCCGGAGATCATACACAGCATCATGCCAAATGTAAGGATACCGTATTCCGGAAACAGGTAAAACCATGATTTGATATTCAATGTTGAATAATAGGTTGACGGGTTCAAAATCGCCATCGCAATTAATACGACTGCATACATTCCTAATAAAGAAAGAATGTTATGGTCTATTTTCTTCAAAAGCTTCATTGTACATTCCTCCCTTTATACCTTTTGATTCTTCTGAACAGCAAGTTCTTTCAGCGAAGTGATTGCTGTACCAACTACGATTACAGCACCGACTACGAACGTCTGCCAATATGTAGGTACGCCAAGCATGATCAGGTTGTTCTGGATCAGACCGATCAGCACAACACCGAGAATCGTTCCGAGCACTGTACCATGTCCGCCACTCATGCGGGTTCCGCCTACAACAACAGCAGCGATGATCATCATTTCACTTCCCATAAGATTCAATGGGTTCGCCGCCTTATTAAGTACACAATAAATCATTCCGGTGATACCAGCCATAACGCCCGAGAACATGTACACAATAAACTGAAGTCTTACTACGTTAAATCCGGCAATACGAGCTGCATTGGCATCTCCGCCGATTGCATAGATTCCACGTCCAAGCATTGTATATTTCAAAACAATATATACAACAATATAAAGAATAATCGGAACCAGAATCAATGCGGTCATACTATAGTTATTACCCGCTTTACTCTGATACGTAAACAAATAAACTTTATTGAGTGCTGCAATCGTACTTGGCAGTCTTGAGATCTGTCTGGTGCCAAAGAATGTAAGAAGCATGCCCTGTGTAATACTGCTCACACCAAGCGTAGCAATCAACGGCGGAATCTGAAGCAATGAAATCAGTACCGCATTGATAATACCAATCACCAGCCCGATAGCTGCCGCAAATACAAACGCAAGAACTACATTGTCAATATCGTTCTCTTTAAATACACAGATTGGAATATAAAGAGATGCACACGCAATTGCCGGGAAAGAAACATCGATACCTCCCGAAATAATAACCACCATCTCACAGATAGCAAAACACAGTGTTACCAGAAGTGCTCTGGCAAGTGTAATAATTGTCGAAACCTCTGCAAACGCTGGTGTCTTCATGCTAATCGCAATGCAAAGGACAACAATAATATAAACAATAAACATCTGATTCGAAGTCAGAATCTCTTTCCATTTTGATTGTTTCATTAACTCTCTCCTCCTTCGCTGAACAGCTTGTACAGTTCATTCTCGCTGATCTCTTCATCGATATGAGCAACAGCTTTACCATTTCTCATAACAAGGATCTTGTTACAGTTCTGAACCAGCTCAGACAAGTCATCAGAGATAACGATAACTCCCACGCCCTCTTTTGCAAGTTTGTGAAGAATCTCAAAAATCTCACTCTTTGATCCGATATCCACACCCACTGTAGGTCCGTTCAGAACAATCAGCTCAGGATCCGTATTCAGCCATTTTGCAATAACAACCTTCTGTGCATTACCACCGGATAATGTACGGATTGCATCTGTCTGCTTACCGATCTTCACAGAAAGATTACCGATCCAGTCTGTCGTATCTTCTGCGATCTTTTTATGATCCAGTTTGCCACCATGGAAATACTTGCCAATAGACGCAGCCACCATATTATCCTGAATACTTCTGTCAAGGAACAATCCCTGTGTCAGTCGGTCTTCCGGAACATATGCGATCTTATTCTTGATTGCATCTTCAATGTTGTGGATCTCAATCTCTTTTCCATTCAAAATGATTTTTCCACTCGTAGCCGGTGCAAGCCCGAATAATGCATCACCAAGTTCTCCACGTCCTGAGCCAAGAAGTCCTGTAATCCCCAGCACATCGCCTTTTTCAAGTGAGAACGATACGTTTTCAAATGCACCTTCTCTGGAAATATTTTCAACTTTCAAAATCTCTGTTCCATCACTTTTCTCTGGAACATATACAGATTCAACAATATCACGACCGGTGATATCATGGATAAATCTCGCTCTGTCATACTCTTTGATATCTCCGCTGGAGATATATTCTCCGTTTCGGATAATCGTAAGTCTGTCAGCAATTTCATATATCTCATCCAGCTTATGGTTAACGATCATAATCGCAATACCTTTCTCTTTTAAGCGACGGATGATCTTAAACAGATTCTCAACTTCTTTTTTAGTCAGCGCAGTAGTAGGTTCGTCGAGAATCAGAAATTTTGCATCATTAATAATGGCCCGGCATATAGCAACCATTTGCTTATTAGCAACAGTCAGCCTTTCTACAAGAATATCCGGATCCATGTGAGCACCTACCTGCTCCATAGCTTCGATAGCAAGTTCTCTTGCTTTCTTCCAGTTCATGACCTTAGTGCCTGTCATGAGTGAATTGTTCATTGCAATATTCTCTGCAACTGTTAAGTTAGGAAATACTGCAAAATCCTGATATATAACCTGTACACCTGCTCGAATCGCATCGATAGGTGTCAGTTTTTCGACTTTTTTACCTTCAAGATAATAATCACCGGATGTCTGTTCATGAACTCCGGAAATCACTTTGATCAATGTGGATTTACCACATCCATTCTGTCCGGCAAGTGCCAGAATTTCTCCTTTTCTAATTTCGAGATCAACGCCTTTTAAGGCCTGCACACCACCAAACGATTTCTTAATATTCTCTAATTTCAGAAATACTTCTCCCATATAGAATCCCTCGTTTCTTCATCAAATAAAGCCTCATAGAGAATGCCCTTATTGCAATTCCCTATGAGGCTTAAGGCTCATTCAGTTAAAACATTTTAGATGTCAAAATGTATTTAGAAATCGTATGCTTCGTCGTTGCAGTTATCTTTATCAACATCGATCCAAGCACTACCTGTGTATACTTTGCCTTCAAGTGTCAGGTTCTCATATCCTTCTACCGGAAGTGAAAGTGTATCTTCGCCAACTGTTCCATTCAGAGTTGCAACAGCAAGTTCGATCATTGCCTGACCTGCAAGTGCCGGATCCCAGAAGCTCATAAGCTCAACTGTTCCGTCTTCAACATACTCGCCACAAACTGACATAAGAGATGTACCTGCGATATGTACTTTGCCCTGAAGTCCAAGTTCCTCAACTGCCTGAGCTGCACCCGGAGTCTCTGACATAGCTGCACACTGGATACCAACGATCTCGTGTTTTGTATCAGCTGTAAGTGCTTCTTTAACTTTGCTGTATGCTGTGTCCTGATTGTCATCAGAAACGATTGGCTGATCATCTACTTTAAGATCTGGAGCATTCTTCTCAGCCCATTCTTTACCACCCTGAGCTTCCTCAACGTGAGACTGAGATGTCAGAGCACCAACTGTCTGGATTACACGTCCTTTTCCGTCAGAGAGTTCGTTAATCTTTTCCATCAGGTGAGCACCATACTCTAATGTATCAAATGCTTCAACGTCATAGTCCATGTTCTCTACTGTAGATGCCTCGTGGCAGATAACTACGATGCCTGCCTCTTTAGCTTTTGCAAGAACAGGGTCAAGAGCTTCTACATCGAACGGAACTACACAGATTGCATCGTATCCCTGAGAGATCAGTCCCTCAACGAATGCTGCCTGTCCGTCACCTTCCGGAGATCCGCAGTACTCAACGCTTGTTCCGTTAGCCTCGTTATAGTCATCAACACCCTGTTCCATACGCTCAAACCATGCAAGGTTTGTCATCTTAGGAACTACAGCAATCTTGTAATCAGCTGCTGTCTTTTCACCGGAATCATCCTTCGCGGTGTCCTCTGTCTTGGTGTCTTCCTTTGAGCTGTCATCAGATGAGCCAGAGCCACATCCAACGAGCAGAGTCGCTACCATAGCGATGCCCAGTACTGCACTTAAAATCCTCTTTTTCATGTTACACATCCTCCTTGTATAATTTGGAAGCATTCTGGCTGCTTCATGCCATTATAACTTTCGCATATTGCAAAAGTATATATCCACATTCCATCTCATCAACCACCAAAATGGAATATTGATATCTGATTATTTGTCAGTTATCAACCACCGACTGACACTTGAAATCCCCTTTTTCTCAGGCAATCCGCCATCGCTTCTACCTTACT
>OGCM01001628.1_pt1 | contig 25669 bp, 23 predicted proteins | sample 1570151 | NCBI WGS metagenome assembly OGCM01 (sample SAMEA4370582, study PRJEB24528) | human gut metagenome
CAGACCTGCATCTGATCGGTAAAGACATTATCCGTTTCCATACAATTTACTGGCCAATCTTCCTGATGGCACTGGGTGAGCCATTACCGAAACAGGTATTTGGTCATCCGTGGCTGCTGCAGGGTGATGGCAAGATGAGTAAATCTAAAGGAAATGTGCTGTATGCAGATGAACTGGTAGATTTCTTTGGAGTAGATGCGGTACGTTACTTTGTATTGCATGAGATGCCGTTTGAAAATGATGGTGTGATTTCATGGGAGCTGATGGTAGAGCGTCTGAATTCAGACCTTGCCAATACACTGGGTAACCTGGTAAATCGTACCATTTCCATGACGAACAAATACTTTGGCGGAAGTGTAACAGATAAGGGTGTGGCTGAAGCTGTAGATGCTGATCTGAAGGCTGTTGTAGAGAATACACCGAAGGTTGTTGAGTCTAAGATGAATGATCTGCGTGTGGCAGATGCGATTACAGAGATTTTTACACTGTTCAAACGATGTAACAAATATATTGATGAGACGATGCCATGGGCACTGGCAAAAGATGAGGCTGCAAAGGATCGTCTGGAGACAGTACTGTACAACCTGATTGAGAGCATTAAGGCCGGCGCAAGAGAGCTGGAGCCATATATGCCTGAGACATCAGAGAAGATCCTGGCACAGCTTGGCGACGGTAAAGTAACCGAGAAGCCTGAGATTCTGTTCCAGAGACTGGATCTTGAAGAGGTTATGAAGAAAGTCGAAGAGCTTCATCCGCCGGTACAGGAAGCGCCGGAGCAGAAGGAAGAGGAAGATGTGATCGATATCGAAGCAAAACCGGAGATCACATTTGACGACTTTGGCAAAATGCAGTTCCAGGTAGGCGAGATCATTGCCTGCGAGGAAGTGAAGAAGTCTAAGAAACTGCTGTGTTCACAGGTGAAGATCGGAAGCCAGGTAAAACAGATCGTATCTGGTATTAAGAAACAGTACAGTGCAGAAGAGATGGTAGGTAAGAAGGTTATGGTTCTTGTGAACTTGAAGCCAGCGAAGCTTGCCGGAGTACTGTCTGAGGGTATGCTGCTATGTGCAGAGGACGCAGACGGTAACCTGTCATTGATGACACCTGAGAAAAATATGCCTGCAGGAGCAGAAATCTGCTAATAGGAATATCTGGAGGAATTATGATATTTGACACGCATGCGCATTATGACAGTGAACAGTTTGATGAAGACCGCGAGACCCTGCTTGCTTCTATGAAAGAAGCAGGCGTGGGTATGATCGTCAATGTGGCAGCATCCTATGAATCCTGCTTCGAAGTGCCGAAACTGGCGGAGAAGTATCCATTTATGTATGCGGCAGTCGGCGTGCATCCGGATGAAGTGGGCGACCTGAATGAAGAAACATTTGCCCGTATGAAAGAACAGTTCAAGTTGGATAAGGTAGTGGCTGTCGGTGAAATCGGTCTGGATTACTACTGGGACAATGAGCCACACGAGATACAGAAGAAATGGTTCATCCGTCAGCTTGATCTGGCAAGGGAACTGGATCTTCCGGTGATGATCCACAGCCGTTCCGCGGCAGCAGATACCATGGAGATTATGAAAGAACATGGACAGGGACTGCGGGGGATTATCCACTGTTATTCGTATTCGCTGGAAATGGCAAAAGAGTATGTGAAAATGGGCTATCACATCGGTATCGGCGGTGTGGTGACATTCAAGAATGGCAAGAAGCTGAAAGAAGTTGCTGAGGCAATTCCGCTGGAGTCCATTGTGCTGGAAACGGACTGTCCGTATATGGCTCCGGAACCATTTCGCGGTAAGCGGAATAACTCTTCTTACATCCGATATGTGGCAGAGGAGATCAGCAGACTGAAAGGGATTACGGCAGAAGAAGTGATCCGTCAGACGGAAGAGAATGCGAAAAAGCTGTTATTAAATGAATAAGAATGTAGATAAAGAAAGGGAGATATTACATGAGCGGTATCTCCCTTTTGTGTAATCTTTTATATGTTACATTGTGAAAACATGAATCCAAAATTGAAATAACTATTTACATATGTTATACTTTAAGTCTGGATAAACTGAAAACCAGGTTACAAAAAATTCATTGATATTTCATTTTTTATTTGTTTCTATTGAAGACCTTTTCATGTATAATAATCAGTAAACTAAGGAGGACAACATGACGGAACCTACACTTGGCAACCCGCAGAATACGATTGAGATTCTGAAGAAATATAATTTTACATTTCAGAAGAAGTTCGGACAGAACTTTCTGATTGATACGCATGTGCTGGACAAGATCATCGCGGCGGCAGAGATTACGAAGGATGATTTTGTATTGGAGATCGGACCCGGTATCGGTACGATGACGCAGTATCTGGCGCAGGCAGCAGGTAAGGTGGCAGCAGTGGAGATTGATAAAGCATTGATTCCGATTCTGGGTGACACATTGTCTGCATATGATAATGTTATGATCATTAATGAGGATGTGCTGAAAGTGGACATCCAGAAACTGGTAGAAGAGGAAAATGGTGGCCGACCGGTAAAAGTGGTGGCGAATCTTCCGTATTATATCACTACACCAATTATCATGGGATTATTCGAGAAGCATGTGCCGATCGAGAGTATTACCGTTATGGTACAGAAGGAAGTGGCAGACCGCATGCAGGTAGGACCGGGCACGAAGGACTACGGCGCATTGTCGCTGGCGGTGCAGTATTATGCGAGTCCATATATCGTGGCAAATGTTCCGCCGAACTGTTTTATGCCGAGACCGAAGGTGGGATCTGCAGTAATCCGTCTGACAACGTATGACAAACCGCCGGTGGAAGTGGACGATGAGAAGCTGATGTTTCGCATTATACGTGCATCTTTTAATCAGCGCCGCAAGACACTGGCGAATGGACTTAAGAATGCGGCGGACCTGGATATTCCAAAGGAACTGATCGCAGAGAGTATTGAGTCATTGGGACATGGACCATCAGTACGAGGTGAGGCACTCACGTTGGAAGAATTTGCGGCACTAAGCAATTACATCAGCAGAGGACTTCGGGATTAAGAGATATCTGCAATAGGTTTGAGATAATTTAGTAACAGAACAATAGAGTAAACCGGGAAAGGAAGGGACATATGAGCAAGTTTGTGACAAAAGATTTGTTTGAGATTACACCGGAAATTGCGCATTTGGCTGCATTGTGCGAGGAAAGCAATGCCATTGACAGGGAACTGTATGGGAAATACGATGTAAAAAGAGGCCTCCGTGATATGAACGGTAAGGGCGTGCTTGCAGGACTGACAAATGTATCGGACGTGCGCGCGAAGAAGATCGTGGATGGCGAGGAAGTTCCTTGTCCCGGCAATCTATATTACCGAGGTTATAACATTAAGGATCTGGTCAATGGATTCCTGAAGGAAGATCATTATGGATTTGAAGAGATCGCATATTTACTTCTGTTCGGTGAATTGCCGACCAGACAGGAGCTGGCAGACTTTCAGGTGATGCTGTCTGACAGACGGACGCTTCCACCAAACTTTGTGCGGGATGTGATTATGAAAGCGCCGAGCCGCGATATGATGAACAGTCTGTCCCGTTCAATTCTGAGTCTTTACCGCTATGATGCAAAGGCAGATGATACGTCGATTCCGAATGTACTGCGTCAGTGCCTGAATCTGATCAGCCAGTTTCCGATGCTGATGGTGTATGGCTATCATGCATATAATTTCCGCAGAGGTCAGGATCTCTTTATCTATGCACCGAGACCGGAGCTGTCCATGGCTGAGAATATCCTGATGATGCTCCGTGAGGATAGACAGTACACGAAGCTGGAGGCGAAGATCCTGGATATGGCGATGGTGCTTCATATGGATCACGGCGGTGGTAACAATTCGACATTTACGACACACGTTGTCACCTCTTCAGGAACCGATACGTATTCGACGATGACTGCAGCAATGGCATCACTCAAAGGGCCGAAGCACGGTGGTGCGAATATTAAAGTAACGCAGATGTTTGAGGATATGAAGGGAGTTGTAAATGACTGGGAGGATGAAGATGAGATCCGACAGTATCTGTATGACCTGCTGGATAAGAAAGCCTTCGATCAGAAGGGATTGATCTACGGAATGGGACATGCGGTATACTCTGTTTCTGATCCGAGAGCAGAGATCTTCAAAGGCTTTGTGGAACAGTTAGCAGTGGAAAAGGGTTACGAGAAAGAGTATTCATTGTATTCGAAGGTAGAAAGACTGGCACCGGAAGTAATTGGGGAACGTCGCAGAATGTATAAAGGTGTTAATGCCAATGTTGACTTCTACAGTGGTCTGGTATATCAGATGCTGAATCTGCCACAGGCATTGTATACACCGATATTTGCAGCAGCGAGAATCGTAGGATGGAGCGCACACCGTCTGGAAGAGCTGAAGAATGTGGATAAGATCATCCGTCCGGCGTATAAAGCACTGGCACCGCACAGAGACTATATCGAGATGGATGACCGGGGGGATGAGGTATGTTAAAGAAGGAATTTTATTTTCCGTCCAGCGATGGACAGACACAGATCCATGTAATTCAGTGGTTCCCGGAAGCAGGAGTGAAAGCGGTGCTGCAGATTTCCCATGGAATGGTAGAGTATATTGACCGTTATGATGAATTCGCAAGATATCTGGCAGAGCGTGGATTTTGTGTAGTTGGACACGACCATCTGGGACATGGAAAGTCGGTACAGTCACAGGAATATCTTGGATATTTTCATGAAGAAAAAGGGAATCAGTATGTGATCTCGGATATACACAGACTACGGAAAATGACCGAGAAAGAGTATCCGGGAGTACCGTATTTTATGATGGGACACAGTATGGGATCATTCTTACTCAGACAGTATCTGACCATGCGCGCAGAAGGACTGGCAGGAGCTATTGTCATGGGCACAGGGGACATGCCGTACGCGTTGCTGAAAGCAGGACAGGCAGTCTGCAAGAGCATTGCATTGACGAAAGGCTGGCATCACAGAAGCCATCTGGTGAACCAGCTTGGAATGGGCGGTTATAACCGTCAATTTGAGCCAAGTGACAGCACCAAAGACTGGATTACTTCAGATGACTCCAAGCGGAAAGAGTACGAGGCAGATCCGCTGTGTAACTTTGTATTTACCGTAAATGGATATTATCAGATGTTTGAAGGTATGAAAGTACTGACAAGACGCCATGCAATGGATAAGATTCCTGTGGAGCTTCCGGTAATCTTTGTATCCGGTGCAGAGGATCCGGTGGGAAGTAATGGTGTGGGCGTGACCAGAGTATTCCAGAAATACGAAGCACACGGTATGACCGATGTAGAAATGAAGTTATATGCCGGAGACCGGCATGAGATCCTGAATGAGACAGACCGAGAAGAAGTGTACGAAGATCTGTATCGATGGATGGAGAAGAGAATATGAAGATAAATATAATCAGAGGTTGTGGAGTCCACAACCTCTGTCTGCTTTTAAGATGTTTTATTAAACCTATTGCATATGAAATAATCCATGTTCTAACTCATAATCTAAACAAACAGGGAAACAAAATGGAAGCACATTTAAAATACTAAAAAATATGATGATTACTGAAATTACAATGATAACGTTATTTAATAATCCGTTTTGGCTACAGTGATATTTCCATAACATGACTACAGAGATAACAAGTAAGAGCATCCACAATATTATGATTAGGACTCCTTCTTTGTAATTCCATGCGCCCGTTGTTTTTTGCATGAATAATATAAATAAAATATGAATGAGATCCAGTAATAATATCTTGCTTCTATATGACATAATATTCACCTTCGATTCGATAGCTATATGTTTATCTTTACCGAATTTCTGGTAAAAAGTCAATAGTCTTAAAAAGATAAAATCAGTTAATTCCTCCGAACAATGAGATAGCTTTTTTGGCATTCTCGGTCACAGCCTGCATACCGAGAATTGCGATATCCCGGTAGTAGATTTCACTGTCGCAGTTGATCTTGCGCACACCGTGCTGGATGACCTGTGTGTAATCGTCTTTACTGATATCCGGTTCTCCGTTCATGACAAGCGGAACAGGAAGTCCGGATCCAGTGTTATTTACGTGTTGTAATGCGCCGTAGGAACATGCCAGTGCGCTGATGCCAGTAGCGTCGATAAAGCCACGCACGGCTTCTGTAGCGTCTTGTTGAGGAATATCAGCAGGAGCAACGCCTTCGACGGAAGCAAAACGGCGGGATGCCATGTGTACGACCGTCTTGGTATTTTCTATATTTTCTTCATAAGGAAGGGATGAACCATCATAGGTAACTGAACTGAAACCGATGATCAATGCCTGACGGATGTAATTAATGGTCATGCCGTGATCCAGATGAACACAGACCGGAACAGAAGCTTTCTCTGCCATATCTACCATAAGTGGACCGATGTTGGCAAGTGGAAGCTTTTTTTCATTTTCCTGTGAGTGCATGATGATAACCGGAAAGTTAAGTTCCTGTGCAGCATCGAGAACAGCAGTAAGGTTATCTTCACTCAGGATGTGGAATGCGCCGATGGCACATTTATTGGCTTCTGCATAACTCAAGATTTCTTTCAGTGTAACTAACATGTTCCGGTCTCCTTCCTGTGAATACTTTTGTCATTTGCATATCGATGATGTACGTCCTTTGGACACATATACTATATTTATAATTGCGTGAAAATGCAATAATGGTTTATAATATTGATATTAAATCGAAAATAGGACGAAAAACGTGCAAAAACGATCAATTATAAACAGGAGAGATAAAAATGATACCTTATGAACGCCATGAAGCAATTATGAATCTATTACGTGAAAAAAAGTATGTCCGGACAGAACAGCTTAGTAAAGCACTCTATGTAAGTGTGGCGACAATTCGACGAGATCTTGCGGAGATGGAAAAGAATGGTTTTCTGCAGCGTGTCAGCGGCGGGGCAAGAGTAATCGAGGAGCCAAAGGACCGACCGGTAGAATACATGGTCGAAGAAAATGTGCGAAAGAAAAAGCATATTGCCAGACTGGCTTCCCGGTATCTGAGGGATGACCAGAGGATATCTATGGATGCAGGATCAACGGTGCTTCAGTTGTGTCCGTATTTTGAGCGGTATAACAACCTGAATGTATTAACCAATGGTCTGTATACGGCATTGGAACTGATGAAGATCGATTCGGTAAATGTCCATCTGCTGGGAGGAAATCTGAATAAGATATTGCTGGATACAAAGGGAACGGACACAATGTCCCAGATTGGTATGCATCACAGTGACATTGCATTTATTTCCTGCAGAGGGATTACAGCCAGAGGAAGTTTTGATCCAAATGATGATGAGACTGCCGTGAAACGGGCATTTGCGGAGAATTCTACGAAAGTAGTATTGTTTGCAGACAGCAGTAAGTTTAATAAAACATTCCTGAATGTCAGTCTGGGGTATGATGTAATTGATGCGATTATTTCGGATGCACCATTTCCAGAGGACATTCAGGAAGTCTGTAGAAATAAAAATGTAGAAATGTTGTGGTAATTATCATTCGTATCAGACGAGATTGATCAGTACGACGCCCAGACCGATGATGCCGGTGGCGATGTACTGGCGTTTGTTCAGTGTCTCCCGGAATACCAGGTAGTTGATGATATTTACTAAAAGAATCAGACTGGCACTGTAGGTCGGATAGACGATGTACGCCGGAAGTCTTGATGCGGCCCGCAGCAGGAACAGCGTGCAGAGCTGATTTGGGATTCCGACGCCGATACCGATCAGTGCGTCCTGCAGGCTCATACGAGGTTCCTTTTTAAAGAAGAGCAGGATGCTGATCACAAAGGCAGCAAGAAATGTATACAGCACGAAGCAGGTCTGGCTGTCTGCGTTATTATAGCGGCTGAATATTTTGGAGATGGTGTCCAGTGTACCGCCCAGTAAGAAGACCAGGATCAGTCCGATGTTGAAGTCCGGACGCTCGGAGCTGTCTCCGCTGTTCATGAAGATGATGGCGAAGATGCAGAGCAGGAGTCCGGCTATCTGTATGATCTGCGGAATCTCATCAAAGAGAAAAATCGACAGGATCGTAGGAATCAGTATTCCCAGTCTGTTAAATGTGGTTGTTAACGGTGCACCGTTTCTCCGGATGCTGATCTGGAGCAGTACCAGTGCGGCAAGGAAGCCGATACCATTTACGACACCGGCGCCACAGGTCACTGCATTGCCACTCCAGATCAGGGATTTGTCCTGTAACAGCAGGAGGCTTATCAGGCTTCCGGCCAGATAATTCCAGATGTTCAGTGCATAACAGTTGCCGTTATGGTGCTCCGAATAGCGCATCAGGAATGTCATGCACAGATTTGCACAAATGGCAGCAATCAGATAAATCATATATGTAGTCTCCCGGAATTAAAGCTTTTCTTCACGCATGAACTGAGCGTTGGTTCCGTTGATCGCAAAGAATTCGTCAGCGGCACGTTTGCCGATATCATCCGGGCAATCATTCATCTTAGACATATATTCCATTTCATCTACATTGATCAGTTTACGGTCTTTCATCACGATCTTACCATTTACAACAGACAGAACAACCTCTTCGCCTCTTGCGCTGTATACGATGTTTGGCACCATATTACGCATCGGATAGGTATAGATCGGCAGCATAGAAGGATGCATATAATCGATGGCGATAAAGTCTGCACATTTGCCGACTTCCAGAGAACCGATGGTGTCATCCAGTCCCAGTGCCTGTGCGCCTTCGATGGTAGCCATGCGGAGTGCGCGCCATGCAGGAAGCACTTCCGGATTGGTGTATTTAATCTTGTTGAACAGAGCAACAGATTTCATTTCGCTGATAATGTTGTGGCAGTTATTGCCCGGTGCCTGGTCAGAACCAAGGGCAACCTTTCCGCCTGCTTCCTGGAATGCTGTTGACGGAGGTACGATGCCGTCAATGATACCGATGGAACCCGGGCACACGATCATGCCGGCACCGCTTCTAGCGATGATCTGGGCTTCTTCGTCGGTACAGTCAGTCAGATGTACGGCGATCAGTGTGCTGTCAAGAAAGTTCATATCCTGCAGGAACTGGGTCGGACGTTTGCCATAACGCTGCTCAATCTGGTATGTTTCGCGGTCACCCTGCTGGGTATGCATATGGATCTTAGTATGACGTTCTTTAGCAATCTTCTGGATTTTTAACAGTAGTTCCGGACTTACAAAGTCGGCACCCTGTGGTCCGAAAAGTACTTTCATACGTCCACCGTCATAGTCATGCCATTTATCATAGAGGGCAATGTTGGCATTCAGGCTTGCTTCGCCCATAGCATCATCGAATTCATAGAGTTCGCCAGGTTTGTAGACTTTTCTTTTTGCAGAGCGAATCATCAGCGTGACATTTCCACGGGTACCGAGCTTGGCAATAAAATTGCAGGATGCATCCATATTGGCTTCATAATCACCCATGGTAGTAGTTCCTGCTTTGGCGGCTTCGATGAGGGCAACAGGACAACCGATGTCTTTTTCAGCCTGTGTGGCAGCGTTGTCAAATGGCTGCAGTCCGTACATCATCCAGTTGTTAGTATCCTGAGCCAGTCCACGCATGATATTGCAGCTGGTGTGCATATGAGCATCGATAAATCCAGGCAGCAGAATATGATGGCTCATATCAAGCTGTTCTTCCGCTTCGTACTGGTCAGAGAGCTTGTCAATGTCTACGATGTCGATAATCTTGCTTCCGTCTACGACGAGTGCTTTCTTTTCTTCATAGCCGACACCTTCACCTTTCATGGTGTAAATGTGAGGTGCGGTTACGATCAGATCTACTTTTTTCATGTGTCATGTCCTCCTTAATAAAAATCGCGCGAAGCGGATCAACAGATACCGCCCGCGCGTAAATATACATGTTTGAATAAGTTAGGCTGCAGTAGATGTTACGGCAGCTTTTTTCTCGTATTTACTCTTTGTCAGTTTTGTCTCTGCTATAAGTAATACTACTACAAGAACAGCCATCAGTGCAATGCTTGGATAGTACAAATGTGTCAGTCCGCCAAACAGGTAAGAGATGAATGCGGATACACCGATTGTCAGTCCGTAAGGAAGCTGTGTAGATACATGCAAGATGTGGTTACATGATGCTCCTGTAGATGACAGGACGGTTGTATCAGAAATCGGTGAACACTGATCTCCGAACAGACCACCACTGATAACAGCTCCGATTACGTATGGGAGCGGAATGTTAAATGCAACAGCCATTGGGAATGCGATTGGCATCATGATAGACCATACACCCCATGAAGAGCCGGTTGCAAATGAGATCAACGCTCCGAATGCAAATACGATGGCAGGTACCAGACCAGCAGTCAGATGAGCCTCAACAATACCGGCGAGGTAAGCACCAACGCCCATAGTGCTTGTAACTGCTCCCATAGACCATGCCATGATCAGGATAAATGGTACGCTGATCAGGTTGGTCATACCCTGGATGAATCCATTAAATCCTGCATTAACATTAAACAATCCTGTTGCAACGCCTACGATACCGGCTACGATAGAGCCGACCATGAATCCCATGGTAATAGCAAGGGTAATACTTGCATTCATAAATGCGCCTCTGAGACCATTTGCCCCGATATCTCCAGTGATAAAGATGGTAGCGAAAATGGTGATGAACAGTCCGAGCATTGGAAGCAGGAAGTTGATCAGACGGAGATTGTAATCTTCCGGCAGTTCCACGTCTTTTTCAGGAACCAGTGGAGTCAGTCCTTCCGGAAGAGGCTCGCCTGTCTCGGCACAACGTTTTTCTTCTTCATACATCGGTCCGATATTCAGTCCGAAGATGGCTACTAAGAATACAGCGATCATAGCGAAGAGACTGTAGATATTGAATGGGAACATCTTAATGTATAAGCCCCATTCATTTCCCTTCAGTCCTGCAGCTGCAAGTTCAGTAGCGATCAGACCTGAAATAAACGGTCCGTAACTGCTGATCGGTGAGAAGGAAGCCAGGTTACATCCAAGAGAGTCAAGCATGTAAGAAAGTTTTGCCCTGGATACGCGTACACGGTCTGTGATTGGACGCATGATCGTTCCCAGGATCAGGCAAGGCTCAGTGTAGCAGAAGATAAATGCGCTGAGAGCGGTGATAACCTGTCCTTTTTTCTGCGTATTGATAGATTTGGTAACCAGCTTTGCAAATGCTTCAGCGGCTCCGGTAATCTTCAGCATGTAAGCAAATCCGCCAGCCATAGTAACCAGAACCAGAAGTCCGGCGTTGTATTCGCTTGCGATAGACGGAATCATGTATTCGCTGATAATAGCGGTGAATCCTGCGATCGGATTCCATCCTTTGATAATTGTTGCACCAACCCATACAGCAATGAACAGGGATGGTAGAGTTTGTTTAGTCTTCAATGCCAATGCGATTGCAATGATTGGTGGCAGAAGACAGATAATTCCATATTCCATAATAATTCCTCCAAATTCTTAGATAATGAATAACAACCGTCAATAATAAACTATGTCGGTAATTATGCACTTCATTATACAGAAAGTCAATAGTTTTATGCAAGAAAATACAATTACATGTATAATTATGCATAAAAACCCTATATATGCATAAAGGCGCTTCAATGTAAATTGAAACGCCCTTGTCTTACTTCATATATTAATAAAATTTTTAAAAAAATGCAAGTAATTAATTTAGAAATTATTACCTCTGTCAGCTGCGGCTTTAATGCATTCCATAACAGCACCACGCATACCGCCTGTTTCCAGTTTCTCGCATCCTTCGATGGTGGTTCCTGCCGGAGAAGTTACCATGTCCTTGATCTGTCCCGGGTGAAGTCCTTTTTCAAGGATCATTTTAGAAGTTCCAAGGCAGGTCTGCGCAGCCAGTCTGTAAGCTGTTGCACGAGGAAGTCCCTGTTTTACACCGCCGTCAGCCAGTGCTTCGATAAACATAGCTGCATAAGCCGGACCGCCGCCGCTGAGTGCGCATACAGCATTGATCAGGTGTTCAGGAACCATTTCTACGATACCGATTGTTTCATATAATGTCTTAGCTGCTGCAAGTTCGTCCTCTTTCAGGTCATTGTCTGAACACAGTGCAAATGCTCCTTCGTATACCATAGCCGGAGTGTTTGGCATGATACGCAGGATACGAGGAGTTCCGTCAGTCATGCTCTGCAGCTTCTCGACAGATGTTCCGGCAACGATAGACATGAGCGCTTTGCCATCCAGAGATTTCTCGCACATAGCCAGTGCTTCTGCTGCGTTCTGAGGCTTCACAGCCAAAAGGATGAGCTCTGATTTGTCGCATACTTCTGCATCATTTGCTGCAACAGTAACACCCCATCCGGCAGCCTTTTCGCGCATCTCAGGGTTGATGTCGTATACATAGACATTTTCCTTAGCGATAACACCGCTTTCGAGTGCACCGTAAAGGATTGCACCGCCCATATTGCCACATCCGATAATTCCAAGTTTCTTTGTAATCATTTCGATCACCTGTCCTTTCTTATCCCATAAATGAATTTATTCGTGTGTATTATGCCATTCCCAGGCTTTTTCGATGGCGCCCGGGGTCTCCATCAGGAGCTTTGTACCTTCCGCCATACATCTGGCAGCGTAAAGCATACCTTTGTGACCAATGCTCATACCGGCCTGTTTGGCGGCAGCCCAGTGATGGAGCGGTGTGCCCTTGCACATGGTTGCTGCACTGACTGTGATCAGTGGAATCGTATGGCTGACCTGTGAAGCGTCAGTACCGATAGAGATCGGTACCGGAGCATTTTCTAACGGTTCCAGTCCGGTAAAGTATACGCCGTGGTTCTCGAAACCGGCTTCTTTACTGACGTCTGCCGCAAATTTAAGTTCTTCATCGGTGTATTCCGGCACCGGAATGCGTGTCATAGCATCGTAGTAGAGTTCTGCCAGCACGCGGTTTACTTTCATTTCCTTGCAGCTCTTGACCAGCTCAATATCTACGGTCGTGCCGGTCATCAACGCAGCACCTCTTGCACAGTCGTCTACCCGGCGGCTGGCGCCCTCGGTGCGGGAACGTTTGGCAGAGCGGATAAAGTAATTGGTCCTGGCAATGTCCGGGACTACATTTGCCGGAATACCATTGTCCAGATATGCATAATGCATACGCACATCGTCAGAGACATGCTCGCGCAGATAATTGACTCCGACATTCATCAGTTCCGCAGCATCCAGCGCGCTTCGTCCATTTTCCGGTGACTTGGAAGCATGGGCACTGATGCCGTGGAAGGTGTAATTCTTGATATCCTGTGACTGCCAGATGTCGTTGCTGATGCGATTGCGGTCAAATGGATGCCACATAACGCCTACATCGAGATCATCAAAGACACCGGCATCATTCATGACAATCTTGCCGGACATGATCTCTTCGGCAGGACAGCCGTACACAATGATTGTTCCCTGTGCGCCGGAAGCAGTCATATCTTCTTTGAGAGCGCAGGCAGCAGCGCAGACCGCAGTTCCGAGAAGGTTATGTCCGCAGGCGTGACCGATCTCTGGTAGTGCATCGTATTCTGCCAGAAATCCAAGCATTGGTTTGCCGGAACCCCAGACAGCGGTAAATGCAGTATCGATGCCAGCTGTTTTCCAGGCTACCTGGAATCCCTGCGTTTCCAGAAAGTCCGCTAACCGTTTGGACGAATACGTCTCCTGATAAGCGGTCTCCGGATGACAGAAAATATCACTGGCAATGTGGATCAGTTCTTCCTTATTAGTAGTAAGCCAGTTGTCAATAAGATTCATAAAAATAATTCCTTTCGCATAGATATGATAATGTCAGTTTTTCATAGACAAGCTATACTTCGAATGGATAGATCTCATCCAATGAGATAGTATCCAGCACATCCAGATATTCCTGACCAAAGGTGTCTACATACTCGGTGAGAGCCAGTGTGACGGCTTTCTCACCGGCAGCACCTAACTGTTTTGTCAGGACGCGGATAAGAGTGTGCATCAGATGTGCGGTATGGAAATTGAAATCCTTCATGCAGGATGTGCCAAGTTCCTGTTTTTTAGTGGCAAGCGCTTCAATGTCTTCAGCGGATAATGGATGTCCCCAGTCGAATTTACAGCAGTCACCGCCCCAGCTCATAGAAGTGCTGATCGGAGTGCAGGTAAAGTCCGGACGGAATCCCTGATAGACAGCATTGTCAACATTGACACAGTAGTATTTGCCGTATTCGGTAATGTGGTGCTTCTGCCAGGCTTCACACCAGGCACATTTGGAAATGTAGGTCTGCAGTGTCGGCTCCGTACAGAGCTGGCCAAATTCCATCTGTCCCGGATAGTCGGGTTTCCACTCGCCGTAAGCCTGATTCGTCATGGTGTTCAGCGGATCTCCGTGTGCCTGTGCATTCAGAGCCATGCGCCGTCCCCGTTCTTTGCCATATTCGGTCATGGCATCCAGAATGGCGTCCTTTCCGCGATTACCGCAGAGGCGGATCGCATGTTTGGAAAGAAAGGCAAACATCATTGCGTGGTGTTCGATCTGACAGACTGTATGAGATGTATTCATAATAATTCCCTCCATAGGTCATAGTCAGGGCTCCTGCCCATTAATATAATTCAATAACAGTAGTATAGCACACATGAGGAATTGTGACATCATGATATTACGTGCTTTTTGATTGCCTGACATCTGTAAACATGGTATATTATAATTAGATTTTTGTAATATTGAACAAAAGTTGTAGAAATAAAAAGCTGGGAGTGGTGAAAATGTATCAGAAAGAATATGAACGCTGGCTGAATACAGATCTGGAAGACGCGGATCTGAGACCGGAATTAGCGGGAATTGAAGGTAATGATGATGAGATCAAGGAGCGTTTTGCACTGGCATTGAAGTTCGGAACAGCCGGACTTCGTGGTGTGTTGGGAGCAGGAACGAACCGTATGAATATTTATGTAGTACGTCAGGCAACACAGGGACTGGCTAACTGGGTAAAGACACAGGGTGGAAGCCAGACGGTAGCAATCAGCTACGACAGCCGTCTGAAGAGTGATGTATTTGCCAAGACTGCAGCAGGAGTGCTGGCAGCCAATGACATTCAGGTAAGAATCTACGACGCACTGATGCCGGTACCGGCTCTGTCATTTGCAACACGTTATTATAAGTGTAATGCAGGTGTTATGGTGACAGCGTCCCACAATCCTGCCAAGTATAACGGATATAAGGCTTACGGACCGGACGGATGCCAGCTGACTGATGATGCGGCAGCAGTAGTATATGAAGAGATCCAGAAGACGGACGTGCTGACAGGTGCCAAATACATGTCATTTGCAGAAGGTGTAGAAAAAGGTCTGATTCATTTCGTAGGAGATGACTGTAAGAAAGCACTTTATGATGCGATCGAGTCCAGACAGGTTCGTCCGGGTCTGTGCAAGACAGCAGGACTGAAGCTTGTATACAGCCCGTTGAATGGTTCGGGATTAGTGCCGGTAACACAGGTATTAAAGGATATCGGCGTGACAGATATTACTATCGTGCCGGAACAGGAATATCCAAATGGATACTTCACCACATGCAGCTACCCTAACCCAGAGATCTTTGAGGCTCTGGAACTGGGACTGAATCTTGCAAAGGAAAAGGGCGCAGATCTGATGCTCGCTACAGACCCGGATGCAGACCGTGTAGGTATCGCGATGAAGTGCCCGGATGGATCTTATGAGCTGGTAAGTGGCAATGAAGTAGGTGTACTGCTTCTGGATTACATCTGTGCAGGACGTATTGAGAAGGGTACGATGCCGGAGAACCCAGTAGCAGTGAAGTCTATCGTATCCACACCACTGGCTGATGCTGTGGCTAAGCATTACGACGTAGAGCTTCGCAATGTACTGACAGGATTCAAATGGATCGGTGATCAGATCGCCAAGCTGGAAGCTGACGGAGAAGTAGACCGTTTTATCTTCGGATTTGAGGAAAGCTACGGATATCTGGCAGGACCATATGTACGAGATAAGGATGCCGTAATCGGATCTATGTTGATCTGCGAGATGGCAGCATATTATAGAAGTATCGGAAGTTCTCTGAAGCAGAGAATGGAAGAGATCTACAGTGAGTACGGACGTTACCTGAACAAAGTAGACAGCTTCGAGTTCCCGGGACTTACCGGTATGGATAAGATGGCGTCTATTATGCAGGGACTCCGTGATAATCCGCCGACAGAGATCGGAGGCGTGAAGGTAGTCAAAGCTACCGATTACAAGAAGACGGAAGAGACCGGACTTCCGGCAGCTAATGTACTGATCTACAGCATGGAAGACGGAGCAACCGTAATCGTGCGCCCGTCAGGAACAGAGCCAAAGATTAAGACATACTTCACCACACTTGGCAAAGATCTGGCTGAAGCCCAGGCAAAGAAAGATCAGTTAGCAGAAGGATTGAAGCCGATTCTTGCATAAAGGAAGAATATAAAACAGGGCGTGTGAAAAATGATATGTACCCTCTTTACTGGACAACCAGTAAGGAGGGTATTTTTATGCGTCCTGTTTTAGGTTCTGTCATGGTTCTGGTGTCTCCGGCCTTGGTTGCAGCTACCATCAAAGTTATGAATTGGAATCGTGAGAACACTGGCAAAAGACGCAGAAGTTCTTATATTTGATGAACCTACATCAGCATTGGATCAGAGGAGTCGCAAAGAACTGTATACATTGCTGCGACAGATAAAAAAGGATAAAATCATTATTATAGTCAGCCATGATGACGAGATTACACAGGTGGTGAATCATGTAATAACTGTGCATAAGTAAAGGCTTTCAAAAAGCTGAATTGCTATCAACGCCCAGCTCATGGTATAATCTTCACAAAGTTATGATTCAGGCAAAGAATGAGGAAAAAGTGAGGATATCATCTATGAAGAACAGGATAATGCGGATAGCAATGACACTGAGCATGCTGATGATTCCGGCTCTGGTGACAGGGTGCGGACCTTCCGAAAAGCAGATTCAGCAGGAGTTAAGCTATCAGGAACCGGATCAGGAAGAACTGCATGAGGAGTATCAGTATCTGGCGGAGGTCAATGAGGGCGACGAGGTCGCAACAGGACTGATCAATGAATATGGAGAGTGTGTAGTCGCATGTATGTTTGACGAGATTACCATGGGGATGACGGATGATGGATTCCGGATCCTTGCGTACAAGTCTGTTTATACGGATACGCAGGGTGAAGCAGAAGCATATAGGTATTATGTGCTGGATGAGAGAGGTCAGATACTGGAGGAGCATGGAGAAGGAATCGAAGAAGAGGGCGGCGGCTATTATGACGGAGAGGCACTGCTGGAAGAGATGGATAATTATACGCCTGTAGAGGCGGAAGATGCTGTTTCTGAAGAAGCAGAAGAAGAGACAGCAGATGCTGATTCTGCTCCGACAGATGTCGAGATTGTTACAACGGATGATGGCGATTATGAGCTGGTGGATCAGAGTGGAAAGGTATTGATATCAGATGAAGATGTGAGCGGCATGGGAGTGTCTGGCATTATAAGTATGTATTTTACCAGAGACCGGAAGTATGTGATCGCAGATACCGGCAGCATGTTATATGATGAAGACGAACTGCCGATTGGTGGTAATGTGCTCTTTGATCTGGAGGGCAATGTGAAGCGTTCTAATGATTATGAAAGCATTTCATATGGCGGTGACAATGGGTGGCTATGTGTGCATAACAAGAAGACAAATCAGACCGTATACCTGAACAGTGATCTTAAGACAGAATTGGATCTGGGGGATGCCTATGGAGCTGCCGGTGATTTTAAGAAATGCCTGCGGCGGCAGTAAGCTTATCCATGCACATATGACACATATGATTGGATAAGGCAATCACCTGTCCGACTCCCAGTACAGCCAGTGCTGTTCCAAGACCAATGCCGATCAGCTTATGGGCAAACAGCAGACCGATTCGTGTGATTTGTTTTTGCTTTATTAGTTATTCCTTCCTTTCATTTTTGCTACAGGGTCATCCGTCACATGAGGGTGTTCAAAATGAGAGCGGTACTGATCAATCTGCTCTTTGAACAAATGAATAGCAGCTGTAGCATCCCGGTTACGGATGTATTCCGTTGTCTGGAGCAGAGACTTATAGGTGGGTTCTCTGCCGATAAATTCACAGTAATCTGTCCAGGCGGTAATGGAAGCGTTAAAGAATGCATTCATAATCATGGGTGAAATGCAATTGCCACTAAGTGAGACGATAGCTCTCCGATAGAGAAACAGCGTGTTAGCAAAGCTTTCGATATCTGCATCGAGGGCTTTTTTCATGTCACTTTGCAAGATTTCCAGCCGGGCAATGTCATCTTCCGTGCGAGAGGCACAGAGAATCTCCAGAGCCGGACATTCCAGATAAATACGCACATCCAGAAGACTGGTAATCATTTTCGAATCCAATGTATCACCGCGATAGCGGATGACGGCAAGAAGTGTTTCCAGATTACCGGTAAACGTATAATCTGCTACGTAGATGCCTTTTCTCGATATTACGTCCAGAAAGCCGATCCGCGCAAGTTCCCGGATGCCATCGTGGACGATGGTCTTGCTGATATTCATCTCATCTGCAAGCTCCCGCTCAGTAGGAAGCTTGTCCCCAGGCTTCAGTTCGCCCGAGAGAATCATCTCTTCAATCTGGGAAATGAATAATTCTTTAATGGATAAGGTGTTGATGGCTTTGAATTTCATAGTGGTCACGATCCTTTTCAGTTGATAAGTTCAAGGTAGCAGAGGGATAAGGAAAAGTCAATAAAAAGTGGTCTGACCACGACCACTCGAAGGAGTCATGTCCGGATGTGCTGCTCATTTTTAAATTGTTTTCTGCTTGTGTAATTATACAAATGAGGTGGTGGAAAGGTTACAAAATAAATATAAGAAATGATTTGTATCTTTCTTGATTTGCTTGAATCCTGCTGTTAGATATGTTATAGTTGAGTCATAAAAGAGAACAACCGCCCACAAGGTGGGTTGACCTCTGGGATAATAGAATTACCACCCTTTCGCCGGTCAAAGTTTCGGGGTGGTTTTTCTATGCTTTAATGCGTTATTTGCTAAACATAAAAATGAATGTTAGCAATGCAAGAATGAACATGCCAAAAGCCATAAGGTCTTTGAAATCAAAATGATTATTGTTCATAAGCATCACCTCCACTCTATGTAGAATAGAGGTCAGCCACCCTGTAACACGGTTGTTCTGTTTGAGTATAACATAAATTCTAGACAAATGCAATTATATATACCAAAAGTAATAAAAATGAAAAGAACGCTTTTATAGCGTTCTTTTTATATATTGATAAAAAATGTCAACAAATTTTGGTCTGACCACGACCAGAAAAAAATCAGACAGAAGTTTGTATGCTCTGTCAATTTACAAAAATGCTGGTTTGTTAGAAAATAGACAATATAAGATAGTGTCGGAATTTGCGACATTAGAGTGTAACGTATGAAGCAATCGGAAAGCGTAAAAAAGGATTGAGAAATCATCTGATATAGCAAGCGATTCAGATACACAGGAAGGAGAGGCAGCATATGGAATCAAAAATTATTGCAATGGCTGGAAAGGGAGGTGTAGGCAAGACCTCGCTGGCGGCATCGATGGTGAAGGTATTGGTATCAGCATTTCCGGATAAGAAGATTCTGGCGATTGATGCAGATCCGGCGGTTGGATTATCGACAGCGTTAGGGGTAGATGTGGAGATTACCATTGATGATATTCGGAAAGAAGTTGTAGAGACAGCGGAAGATGGTGATACCAAGACAGCGGTAGAGCTTTTAGGGGAAGCCAGATACCGTATTATGGATGCACTGGTAGAACAGGACGGATATTCGTTTATTGCGATCGGCAGACCGGAGGCAGCAGGATGTTACTGTAAGATCAATACGTACCTGAAAGAGGTTATTCGTATCCTGTCATCGAATTTTGATTATATCGTGATCGATGGCGAGGCGGGAATTGAGCAGATTAATCGGAGAGTTATGGAGAAAGTAACACATCTGGTGCTGATCACAGATACCAGCCGCAAGGGTACACAGGTTGTGCAGACAATCCGTAAAGTGGCAGATGAACTGGTAATGTACGAGCAGGCGGGTGTAATTATTAACCGTGTTCCGGACGAATCCATTGTCCAGTATATGGATTTGGGAGATTTGCCGGTACTGTCCGTAATACCATCGGATTCATCGCTGGCAGAGTTCGATCTGAAAGGGGAAAATGTATTCTACCTGTCAGATGATGCAGCAATTGTCAGGGGAGCAAGAGAAGCATTGAAGAAGCTGGAGATACTGTAGCTGTTAAGTTCTGGAGATTAAAAGCGAAGAGGAAACGGGATGAAAGATTTAAAGCATTTGTATTTTTTTGAGAAGTTACTGGATGATGCCAATAACGAACTGGTGCGGGCGGCAAAGGACGAAGGAAGAGTGTGCGTGGGAAGTGTCTGTAGTCTGGTGCCGGAAGTTCTGTTAGAGCTGCCTGGAACATTTACGGTGCGTCTGCGTGCACCGCGAACCGGCTCGATGGAAATGGGAACCTATTATCTGACGAGTTTCCTGTGCGAGTACAGCAGAGCACTGCTGGAGCGGGCGATTGAGGGTGGATATCAGTTTCTGGACTGTCTGATTGCGCCGGATGCGTGTGCGATGATCAACCGTGCAGTGGAAAATATGGAATTGCTTGAGACGATGACCAGCGAGAAATTTTTCTACCAACATATGGAGGTTCCGATGAAAGCGGATGACAATGGCTTATCCATCTATGTATCAGAATGTAAGAGAAAGATTCTGGAGCCGTTGCATGAAGTGTACGGCATCGACATTTCCGAAGAAGCACTCAGGAAAGCGGTTGAGAACCATAATAAGGTCTGTGATCTGATCAGTCAGATTGGCGAATTTCGGAAGGAAGAGAATCCGAGAATTACCGGATATGAGTATCATATGATCACACTGGCATCCTATGTCTGTCCAAAAGATATGCTGGTTGAAAAGCTGGAAGAGACACTGGAAGAGCTGAAGACCAGAGAGCCGGATGCGAAGAAAAACTGGCGGGCGAAGGTTGTGATGGTCGGATCGGAGATCGACGATGTGGATATGATCCGTCTGGTAGAAGAGTCGGGAGCACTTGTGGTGGCTGACCGCTTCTGCTTCGGAGCAATGCCTGGCAGAGAGGTCATCGAATTGAATGATACGGAAGATGTGGTGACGCAGGTGTGCCGGCATTATATGTATGCCAGCCAGTGTGCACGATATATGAATTCGGAGAAGATCAACGGCAGACGGGCTTACGTGGATCAGATCGCAAAAGAATACCACGCAGACGGTATTATTTACGAGCAGATGAAGTTCTGTGATTACTGGGCTTACGAGCGGATGGTCGGTTCGCATGTACTGAGAGAAGAATACGGATATCCGGTGCTGTCGGTTGACAGACCGTACGCCATCGGCTCTTCCGGACAACTTCGTACAAGAGTACAGGCATTTGTGGAAAGTATCGAGATCAAGAAGATTCATAAGAAGCAGGGAGGTGCGAAGTAATGGGAAAGAAGATCGGAAGTGAGCGCCTCGGAGACCTGTATCAGCCGGGGAAAAAGGTGCGGAAGCGCAGAGAGTGGCGCGGCGTGAAGGATACGCTCTATGACTACAGCAGATGGATGCATAACATGGGCGTGCTCGGCAAATTCATGATGAATAAAAATAATGTAAAAGCGTTTTTCCGTTATCGGTGGATGGTTAATTATCTGGCGGTACCGATGATGGTAGACCGCCATACAGCCGGACTCAGAGGTAATCATCTGCGGATCGCACATACGGAATATGATCTGGTTGTGGAAGATATTGCGAAGCTGATGCAGAATATGTTTCAGGCAGATAAGAATATTGGCAAGGATGAAGCGTTATCCAAGAAGATCGTTATTCTGGACGAAAATGAGATGTCCCATCTGTTGTGCGGATTCCCGAATCTGATCGGTCTGGGACGTGAGATTCCGGCGGTCTATGTCAGTGTATTGCTTCAGCAGGATGCCGTGTGTCCGTACATCGATGTGGCACAGGAATACGGTCTGTCCGGTGATGTCTGTCCGATGCCGGAAGCAGAAGCCGGCGTATCGATCGCGGATGACTTCCCGATATTTGGAGCATGCGCAATCCAGTGTAATACCACCTGCGACGGCAGCATGATGGGAAATGGCATTATGGCGAGACGTCTGGAAGGTGAGCATGGCATTCCGTGCTTCCAGTTAGCAGCGCCGATGCGTCATACGGAAGATGGCGTGCAGGAGTATGCGGCTCAGGAGATCCGCAATGCGATCAAGTTCATCGAAGACTGTACCGGAGAGAAATGGGACTGGGATGCGTATTTTGAATGTGCAAAGCGATTCAATGCGGAGACCAGAGAACGTCTGGAATGGCTGGATATGAGCACGACCGAGTATCCGCAGGTAATCGGAGCGAATCTGGCGTTGTATACAGAGACCGTGTACATGGCAATCGGTGGAAAGGTTCCTGCATTTTTAGATGCGGATAAGAAGATCACGAAGCTTGCCATGGATTCCTATAAGAAGAAAGAAATGATCGTGCCGGAGTACCGCCATCGCGCAATTATCTGGGGCGTACAGGCACAGTATTATACAGATTTCCTACCGTGGCTGCAGAACTGTTGGGGCATTCTGCCACTGGTGGATATGCTGAGTCTGGTATCTACCAGGATGATCTCGGAGGACGATCCGGAACAGGCAATCTACGATATGGCTCATTTGTATGAAAATATGATTATGCGCAACCGTACACATGGCGGTTACAAGGTACTGCTGGATGACCTCTGGAGATTCTGTGAGCAGTTTAATGCAGATATGGTTATTCTGTGGGAGCATATGAGCTGTAAGGCGCTTGATGGCATGCATGGCATGTTTGAAGAGCAGGCGAGAATACATGGAATCAAATTAATCTGGGCAACACATGATCTGATGGATCCACGAGTCGTGCCGAGAGCAAGTCTCAGACAGGATGTAAATCGTTACATGAGAAGCGTGCTCAGAGAAGAGCCGTTAGATCCGAGTCTGGAAGAGATCGACGACGGAAGTTCATGGTAGGAGGATGAGAGTATGAAATATTATGGAGGATGTGATTCCGGAAGTACCTATACGAAATGTGTGATTTTGGATGAGACTGGCAAAATGGTAGCAGACGTTACGTTAAGAAGCCGGATTAATTCCGTACTCAGTGCACAGGCTGCACTGGATGAGGCAGTGGCACAGGTGCCGGACCTTAAGAGTGCGAAGGATCTTGCCTATCTGGTAGGAACCGGTTATGGAAGAAATAAAGTACCGTTTGCAGATGAAAATATATCCGAGATCAGCTGTCACGCGATGGGCGTGCATGTGGCAGATCCAAGTGTCCGTTCGATCATTGACATCGGCGGTCAGGATGTCAAGGGAATTGCGGTAGATACCGATGGAACGGTATTGAACTTTGCGATGAATGATAAATGCGCAGCCGGAACAGGACGTTTCTTTGAAGCAATGGCAAAGGCATTTGAGATGGATCTGACAGAGTTTTCGAAGCTGGCACTTCGGGCAAAGAATGTGATTCCGATCACGGCACAGTGTACTGTATTTGCTGAGAGTGAGGTTATTTCACTGGTGGGTGAAGGAAAGCCGATGGATGAGATCGCAGCGGGTATTGAGTTATCGGTGGCAAAGAGATGTTTCGTAATGTCCAAGAAAGCAGGAGCCGTAGACCGGATCACATTGACCGGTGGCTGTGCGAAGAATGAAGGATTAAAGGCTGCGATTGAGAAGGTATTGAAACTGAAAGTTATCGATCTTCCGGTAGATCCACAGCTGATCGGAGCAATCGGAGCAGCTGAATTTGCAAGACAAAAGGGAGGCGCAGCATGAAAGAGGCAGGAAAGAAATTAAAAAAGATCTTAGGAATACTGGGAATTGCTTCAGTGCTGTTTTTTGTTGTGACGTTTATCGTATATTTTTTCAATCTGGATATGAAAGCGGCAGCAGCTCTGGAGCCGTATCTGGAGAAATGGCATGACCGTGTGCCAAGGGAGCGGAAGTTATAATGAGATTATATGACGAAGTAATCCATGAGAGCCTGCATCTTCTGGAAACGCAGTCTGGTAAGAAGCTTCGGACAAAAGCGGCAGGTTCCTGGAAAGATATCGGAAAAGAAAGCATGATCCTGCGCAGTGAGATGGCATATGAACTGGGTGGAGATAATCTTCCTGCGATCGGAAGCCAGATGCTGACAGCAGATGCGGCATTGGTATCCGGAGATGAGATCTGGCTGTACGGAAAAGATCTGCCACAGATCCGAAAAAATACTGCATTTGCCAGACTTGCACTGGTGCGGGTGAAGGAAGATATCATGGGCGAAGGAGATGCCTTATATAATCAGATCCGGAGATTGGAATATACCAAATATCATATGTATCCGGAAGGGTATATGATGCGGATCTCCGCAGCCAGTGAGCGGGAAATGGTAAGAATCGGGAAGGATGCCCTGCGGAAAGGGCTTGATTTTGAAAAGATCGGAAATATGTTCCTCAGAGCTTACCATAAGAACCCGGCGGTAGAAGCTGTTAAGCTGATTTTTCTGACGATGGAGGATTTTCCATACCGGGAACTGGAACGGCAGGTGAAGAAAGCAGAGCAGATCACCAGAGCAATCGATCATATATTAAAAGATATTGCCATGAACTGCCAGTCCTGTAGCCTGAAACAGATCTGTGATGAGGTAGAGGGTATGCGGGAACTGCATTTCGGAGCAGTTCAGGCACAATAATGATGAAAAGTTCCAACTATGATGCCGCGGATTGCTCTGTGCGTCGCACTCCCACAATCCTACCCAATATTCGCATATCGTGGGATTAGCATCCCACTTTTAGGCTCATATTGGGGCGGGTCCCAAGGTCTTTCATCCACTTATGAGCAAGCTCATGTGGATTTAGACCTTTTGACCCTGGCATCATAAATATTTTTATACAAAGAAATCTGCCAGACCGGTTTCGTCACCTCCACCGGCCCAGCAGAACCACCTTAGTACCAGTTTCTGGTCACTCAAGGATTATACCTCTTTATAATCTCCGTCTACAACGTCATCTCCGTCAAATCCTTCCGGAGCCGGTCCCGGATTCGGACCTGCGCCTGCTCCTGGGTTAGGACCTGCGCCCTGTGCACCCTGTGACTGCTCATATACCTTAGCAAACAGCTTCTGTGCACTCTGCATCAGTTTCTCTTTGCCAGCGTTGATTTCTGCAACCTGTGCATCGGAGATATCATCCATATTTACTTTCTCAAGAAGCTCTTTCAGTGCTTTGCAATCTGCCTCAACAGCAGCCTTATCTGCTGCATCGATCTTGTCGCCAACTTCATCCATAGCTTTCTCTGTCTGGAATACCATAGCATCTGCATCATTCTTAGCATCGATTGCTTCTTTACGTTTCTTGTCCTGAGCTTCGAACTCTGCTGCTTCCTTTACAGCCTTATCGATCTCATCATCAGACATATTAGAACCAGCTGTGATTGTAATATGCTGTTCCTTACCTGTTCCAAGATCCTTAGCAGATACATTTACAATACCGTTGGCATCGATATCAAATGTAACCTCGATCTGCGGAACACCACGACGTGCTGGCGGGATTCCATCCAGACGGAACTG